>Ga0208613_1000080_pt1 | contig 40440 bp, 43 predicted proteins | sample CryBogmetaGMA6M_FD_184543 | JGI IMG/M metagenome (GOLD analysis project Ga0208613, IMG submission 184543) | Freshwater microbial communities from Crystal Bog, Wisconsin, USA - MA6M (SPAdes) | ecosystem: Environmental > Aquatic > Freshwater > Lake | place: Crystal Bog, Wisconsin, USA | collected... | reverse complement strand
GTCACCAACACCGGCTCCGGTTCTGGTATCCGCAACAACACCAGCACCACCATCACCACCATCAGCGGGAGCGTTGCCAACTTTGGCTCCGGCTTCGGCGTCAACAACACCGGCACGATCACTACTCTTAGCGGAATCGTCACGGGAACACATGGCACTCCTTACTCCGGAACATTGCCCGGCACGCTGACCGGCAGCATCACCCGGGCCATCCACGATCTGGAAGCCTCCAACCTCCGGTCCGGCAAGACCATCCTGACCGTTGCCGGAACGTTGGTCACCGACATCCTTGGTGCGGGAATGCTCTAATCTAACACAATAACACATAAAACAATGCACTCAACGAAAGCAAAACCATGAAAATAACAATCACCGACGACAACAACCAAGTCCTGCTGGAAAAAGTCTCCGCCGAACTCTCCGTGGAGAAAACCATTGCAAAAGTAACCGCCGCGTGCCGCACCGACGCCGAGCGTCGCGCTCATGCGCTGGCGCAGGCCGCCGAGATCATGGCCCGCCGCACACCCGAACAGGTGGCGGAGGACGAACGCATTGCCGCGTTGACATCGGAAGAACGTGAAATCGAGTTCGCTCAAAAGGAAAAGGAAATGCTCGAAGCTCAACTTGCCGAAGTCTCGGACAAGGTGGCGGTCTCGCTGGCTGCCATGTCACGAAAGTCCGCGCCGGTTGAGAAACTAGCGCCATAATCACCTCTCAACACCCCCGAACACCCCCGAACACCCCCGAACAATAATGGCAACTCCAGATGAAGCACACCTTCTAGAACTCGTGGCGAAAAACGAAAAACGCATCGACAAGATCGAGAGCGAACTGATGTTGGAAGTGCGCTCGATACACGAGAAACTTAATGCTCTGGCCATTGCCGCCGCATCCCGCCGCGAATGCCCGTCGCCGGGATTGTGCCTCGCGTTGCAAACCCGGATGAACGAATTTGATTCGGAAAAACGCGACCTGACAAAAGAGCTTCTGTCCATTCAGAAATGGCAGGCGGGAATCATGGCTTCGCTCGTTTTGCTGGGTGTCATCATCACTTTTTTCGGGCCCACGATAAGGCACATGCTTGGAATCCAACACTAACAAAAAAGAAACACGCACTCACCGCAATCAGGGGCGCGTTCAAACTTCCCAACTAAGATGAAAACCACGCTATCAGGATTGCTATGTGTTTTTCTGGCGGCGTGCGCCCCGTCCATCAAGAAAGTTCCCGCGCCGGTGATGACCGCCCCGGCCCGCGCCGTTGCCGTCACGCCGGCGGCAACCAGCGCACAGGCAGCGTCAAATGCCACCGGCGTTGTCAGTGCCAAGTTGGAGGGGCAGGTTGCCAGCCTCAAGGTGACAACGACAAACCTGCGGGACGGGATGAACTCGACGCTGAAAGAAGTCGAGCGGTTGCGTGCTGCCAAGACCGCCACGGAGATTGAATTGACCGGGCTGGCGGCCATGATGAATGATTCCAACAAACGGGCTGGAGAATTGCTGATTGAAGTCGGGACGGCGCAAACCACGGCACAGGAGCAAACCCTGTTGCGGGCCAAGGCGGAAAAGGAAATCGGCGCGTTGGTTAAAGCTGCGGCAGCGCGGGATGCGGAGACGGACACACTGCGGTTACAGAACAAGGATCTGAACGATCTGGTTAAAGCCAAGTCGGAAGAGGCTGATGGTCTTCGCACAAGTCTAACCGAGGCTGACAAAGCCGCCGCCGTTGGCTCTTACCTGAAATGGGTGATTGGCGTTATGGGCCTGCTGCTTTTCCTTGCTGCTGCCGGACTCATCTATTTGAAATTCGTTTTACTTCCGCGAGGATGAACTAACAACACAACACTATGAGAACACTCCTGAAAACACTGCTCGCCGTCTGGAACACGCTCAAAAACAAGCTCATCGCTCTGGCGGTGCTTTTTGTCCTTGCCGCCATTTATCGCAATCTCCCGCAAGACCAACCCATCCCGTTTGCGGAATTGCTGTATGCGGTGATTTTGGTCAGCGCCGTAACGATCCTCGCGCCCGTCATGCGCCTGCTAGTTTTTCCCGAAGTGGCAAGTTACGCCGAGGGAACCGGCTTGAAGGAAGACCTTGACGGGTCGGCTTTTCATCCGGCGCTCATCCACTACTGGATCGTCACGGTAATCTGTTACGCCACATCCATGCTATGCATTTCCTCATTGCTATCGCACTGACGGCAACCATCGCGTCTTGTCAAACCCTGCAAGAGACACGATGGAACACCGCCACGGTTGACGCCAGACGCCAGTTTGAGGCGGCTCAGGTCGTGACGCGCATCATGGCAGCCAAACCACGCTATGACGCGGTGAGCAAAGCCACAGGCGTTCCATTCCATGTTGTGGCTGGTCTTCATAATATGGAGTCGGGCGGATCATTCCGCCACCACCTCCACGAAGGCTCGCCGTTGTCGGGTCGCACCCGCTATGTGCCAAAGGGCAGACCGCCCACCGGTAGGCCACCATTCCAGTGGGAGGAATCCGCCAAGGACGCGTTGCATTACGACAAACTTGACACGGTTCAATGGAAGTCCCTGGACGCCACGCTTTACGCCTGCGAACGCTACAACGGCACCGGCTACCTACGAAACCATCCCGCCGTGCCGACGCCGTATCTTTGGGCGGGCACCAGCATCGAGCGCCCCGGCAAATACATTGCCGATGGCAAATGGAGTCCCACCGCCCGATCGTCGCAACTCGGCATCGCTGCGGTCTGGAAGTTCATGGAAGGAAAAGGGATACTAAAATTCGCGCCTCAATGAAAACCGCACCGGAAACCGACCCCACTGGAGACGAACAACAGGCCACAATCATGCTCTGGATCGTTGCCAGCATGTTGGTGCTCGTGCTAACCGGCCTTGTCTGGCGTTTGTTTGAATGGTTGGTGAAATAACAAACTCATGGCTGAACCAAAACCCATAACACCCACTCCCAATGTTCCGATCTTCATTTGGCCGACGCCGAATCACGAGGACCGGTTGTTCTGGGTGTGGCGTGACGGAACTCTCCCAAAATACCGCGAATGGAAATACGGGGATGCGTTTGACGAGGATGAAAAATACAAGAACTACAAACTGATCCATGTTTCGCCACAGAGCGACACCAGTTGGTCAAAGTGGTTCTACATGGCACCCCGCGAGGACGAGGACGAGTATAATTGGGAGTTCGCGGCGGCGGACATCGGAGGAACCAAGTTTGACGCGGTTTTACGCAAATACGTCATTCCGCGAGCAGACTACGATCCTGTCGATCCGGTCATGGGCGATGCGATGCCGGACGTTCCATCCGGGAAATTCACGGGAGCATACGTTCTGGCAGAGCGGAAGCAAAAGCACCCGTCCCCGGAACTTGATTCGTTGTTCGTGACAGAGGATCGTTTGTATGTCAGGAAGGTTTCGATTACCAATTACAAGCAAGACCCTGACAACGGGATAGCCAACTACGTCGTAACCACGTTGTATTACCGTGGGGAGGAAATTGACGGGACACCAGTGGAAACCTACTTCGCCACTTCCGCGTCACCGTTCTGGGTGAGCAACGCAACCGGATACGGGAACGACGGCAAGCAGCTTTCCGAGAATTGGTTTGCCGTCACATATCACCAGGTTGTCAACACCGATACCGAATACGGCATCGAGGTAAACCGCCTTCGCAAGAGTCATTTCTTCTGTCCGCAGGATGTAACCGCCACCACGTTGATTACCACCGACAACTCTCCGGGACTCCCGGCGACTCCGGGTGTTTCCATCGGGCAGAGCGTGGCCATCAAGCAGAAGGGCCGCATCAGGCATAAAAAAACCATCGTTCAGAATGGATCACCGAAACCAATCAAGGGAACGACCGTCTATGCTAAGACTGGCGAGACGTTCATCCAGACCCAGGAAACGGTGCCAGCGTCGGAGGTTGCCGCCGGATCGGTGGACGCATCAGGGACACTCGTCACCTATGAACCGGACGATGCGTGCAATTCGGTGAAATCCACCAGAAAAGTTGTAAGCACCAAGAAAATTTCGTGGACCCATGCGTTGAGATACGACTGGCCTCCAGTGCTTGTCGGAATCTCGTGGAAGTCATGGGCGCTCAGGAAGGGCGGGGCGAGAACATACCCCAGGGCGGTGATGAAAACAGCATCTCTCCAGCCGCAAATAGCAACAGTCGAACAATGGTGGCAGTTGACTCCTGAAACCATAGTCCTGCCAACCGCGATGATTAAGAGCAGCATCGAATACTGGTGCCCGTTCTTCCAGTTGCAGATACCCGCGTGCTTGCACGGGCTTGTTGAGTTTACCGTGACGAGCGGGACTGAAGACCCTGTGTGGGTATACACCGGGGACATTGCATCCTTCGCGGCAACTCCCTTGACAGACTGGCCATCCGAACTGGTATGGACGGAAGTGGAACCACATCTTGGAGGCTACTACATCACGAAAACAACCCTCAAGTCGCCAGAATTCACTATCACAATCTAACCCATCAAAAGCCATGTCAGCATACATCACACCGGTATCACCATCAGTTCTATTTCCAGGAATCAAATTCGCATCGTCAACCGCAGGAGGGGCGATTGCATCCGGGCTTGGAGCATCCAAGGATTATGTTCTTCTGGATGTCACTCCCGCAACCGGTGACTTTCCCGCATACAACACGGATGGAGACCACGCCGACTACGAGGATGTGTGTCAGCTAATTTACGCCATCCTTCACGGGATCAACGCGAAGTTCTACGCGACGTATGTGCAAAGTCCCGCAGTGGAGGCGGATCGCCCGCCAAACTGGAAAGCGGCTGCGTCCCCGACCATTGATCCCGTGACCAACGCCATCACCGTCAACTTCTACAACCAGTTTGTCACCGGAGTCACCGGGCAGGAAGTGGTTCCAGCCACTTAATAAACCATCATGGACGAAGACATCACACCAGATCCATTTCCGCCAAGGCGCACGACACTTGCCGAATTGCCGTGGCAGGAAGCCAATCCTTGCGGAATAAGGTTCGATGCGCCAGTTGAACAAACTGGCGACGAATGCGATGCGTTCGACGTGTGGAAGATCGACAACACCGCCACGCTCAAGACCGCCTATGTGAAATCCGGCTGGGTGCTGTCCTACGACAAAGTCGCCGACGACATAGCGTATTGGCCACCTACGGTTAGTGGTGCTGGAACAATGGCCACCACGGCGGTGATCGTATCGGTATCCCACACGATCTATTGCAAAGTGACCACGGACGAAAACGACGTGGTTACCGGAGCTGACATCATCTCGCACACGGGCGACGCTCCCGTCAACAAGCTGGCGGATGCGGGTACGCTCACCGACGGCGAGTATTGGTATCAGATCGCCGACTTTCATGCAGACGCTGGCGGATTCGTTACGGTCAAGAACCAGTACCAGCACGGCAGCCCGATAATCCACCGGAAGCTGGGTACGGATGGCGAACCGGGGGCGGATGGCGCGTCCGTGGCCACAAAGCAAGACGGCACGACGATCAAGGCCGCGACCACGTTCATCAACATTCTCGGGACTGGCGACAAAGCCTGCTCCGATGTGTTGGAGTTCGTTGCCAGTGATGCCGGGACCGATCTTGGAATGAAGGGCGGCGGCACGCCGGACAAGGGCAAGGTGGTCACTTACAGTGGAACAAAGTGGACCGTGAATTACGTCAAACTCGTGGATATCTGACTCAATGCCATTTTCATGGACAATCGACAGTTTCACGGATGCCAACGGCCAGGCCAAGTCGGTGGTCGGGCTGATTCACAAGGCCATCAACCAACGGATGGTGGCGGCGGGGGAGGAGGCCATGCCGGATTTGGTTGCGGGAACCACGGTGGTTCATTCATGTTCCGGCACCAAGCCGGATGCGGACAACAGGCACATGCGCTGGCGGTTTTACCAGAAGTGGTGTGAGGACAATTGCGGGAAGTTCGTGCGGTGTCTGGACGACGCTGGCGATCCGCTGGACCTCGACGGCGAGACCAAGATCGGGAAATGGACGTGGAGTGACATGAAGGCGCTGGTTCTGCCCTATGGCGACTGGAGGGCGAAGACCATAGCGGCCGGAGTCGTAACCACGTCACTGCGAAAGGCGGAGGAGGGCGATGTCTACGGCCCGTGGCTGATGGAGGATTTGCGCAAAGTGCTTAACGCCTTGATCTGGACCGCGTACAGGGTCACGCTATCGATACCCTACGGGGCGGTTTCCAAAACGGCGGCGCACAGCGCGTTCACCGGGGACTATGCCGCAGCGAAAGCCCAAGCCCTGAGCGAGTGGAACGCCAACGAAGGCAGTCCGTATCAAGCACAGGCGTATTATTACGCGGCATACACGGTGGCCACCGGAAAATACGGTTGGTTCGTGGTGCGCGGGTGCTCGGTGGGAAGCGTGGAAGGCATCCCCGCCGGTTGCGCCAAGACCGTCGGGTTTTATGTGCACGCCGTGAACAACGTCAACGACGTCCCTGATCAGACAGGAGTGGATGAGTTCGATGCGCAGGGAGATGTCGTCGTGGAAAACCAGTGGAAACTATGGGAAAGCACGGATTTGGCCGCCGATGTCACTGGCTGCGTAGGCACCGTGCAGCTTTCTTCGGGCGGAACCGCCATGCCCGACGCTCCCGCAGCCGACCCCAACACCGTGGAGAACACGACCCACGCCATGAGTTATCGTTTCCGCGGATGGAAACGGGCCAGTGCGGCCCTGGGCCAGCTTCCCGATTCGGTTCTCGATGCGACCCTGCCGGGCGGGGTCAAATCTGCCACCGTCGCCATCGCGAAATGGAATTTTTCGGAAAAATGATCTTCCGCCAACAACCACCCGTCGCCGCTCACCGCAAACCCATGGCCGTCGCCGTGGGAATTGCAAGTCACGGATGCCGCAGCCTTCGGGCCGTATCCAATGTCCCCATAGCAATTAAATGAAACTTTCCGTCCACACCCTGCGCTATGGCAATCCCGACTGGATGCGGAAGTGCGCCCCGACACTGGAAGCATGGTGCCATCGGCACGGGTATCCGCTGCGCGTGTGGGGTGACGAGTTTCCACAGTACCCATGTCCGAAGTTCGGGGAGATCGAGATGCTGCGCGAGTTCCTGCAAGGGGACGCAGACATGTTTCTCTACGTTGACGCCGACGTGATTGTTCACAAGGACGCGCCGGAACTGGACATCGTGCCCACCGGTTTTCACGCCGCCACCGATGAATGGCACTCCAGCCACACCGAACAATGGCGCATCTGGTGCGATGAAATGTTCTCTATCAGGTCGCAAAATGGCGAGCTTTACCACAATGCCGGGGTATGGGCATGTGACAGGGAATCGGCACAGCGGTTTCTGGCACAGGTGCAGCCACCGTTCATAGAACGATTGATGGAGGAATTCCAATGGAACTGGTGGCTTGTCAACGCCGTTCGTGAAGGGATGGAGTTCCACACACTTTCCGACAAGTGGAACCATTCCAACAAGAGCGAAGTGAGAATCTTCCCCGTCTGGTTCCTTCATGTGTGGGGGAGTGACAAGCCTGACGTAATTAACGAACTGGTGCCATGAAGAACGTCATCACATCCACTCACTTCCGCCGACCGGAGTATTCCGAGCGAAGCATCCGCGCACTGGCGGCGCAGAGGGAGGCGGCATCGTGGCACTACCACGCCAACATTGATCCGGGGCCGAACGCCACAAGAATTGCAGAGATTGCAGAAAAGTTCCGATCATCCTTTGACGGCATGACCATCCACATCAGGGAAGGAAATCCATCGTGCAACGACAACACCTTTGATGCGCTGTCAAAGGCCATGGACCTTGATCCGTATTTCGTTGTCATGGCCGAGGACGATGTGGTGCTAGGCCGGGATTCCTTGCTCTACTTTCTGGAGCAGGCGGATGCCCATGCTGGCAACCAAGAAGTGTTCACGGTTTCAGCGTGGCGACACCCGGACGGGTGGATGCCCGACAACGAGCGGCAAGTCCGGTGGTCAGACCATCACCAAGTTGGGAAGAGTCAATGGTTTGTGCCGTGGGGGTGGGGAACTTGGCCTGACCGGTTGAAGGAGATTTTGGGCAACTGGACAACTGGTTCAGACACAGGACCATTCATCAACGAAAAGATCATGGGCAGTTGGGATGAGCATTTGAACCATATTCTCAGGGGAAACCGGAACGAGGTACAGCCGATGATTTCCCGTGCCATCAACATCGGCAAGGCCAAAGGAACCCACAGGGGGGATGTAACCCTTGAATACTGGATAGGCGAAGCATGAAAACATACGCAGACTGGAAACAGAAACTTGATGCCGTTGAAGGATACATGGCATCCCAATCACAGCGGGAACTCATGTTCAACATCGGCAAGATGATACGAACCGGGATAGAACTTGGAAGTTACAAAGGACTGTCCGCGTGCTTGGTTGCTGCGGGCATGGCGGCATCCGGGCGGCAAGGAAAGCGGCTGTATTGCGTGGACACCTTCTTTATGACAGGGTTCGAGTCGTTCAAGACGGAAGAAGAGATGCACGAAACGCTGACTGAATTCTTGCACCACACAAAGTCATGCGGGGTGGAGAATTTGTGCTATCCATGCGTCATGTCCACCGACGAATCACCGGTCGAATTTATCAAGATCGGATTGGAGAAAGTGGATTACCTGTTTGTAGATGCCGATCACCACAAGCAACCAACCAAAGACAACTGCCTGAAGCATCTGCCCATGCTTCGATCTGGCGCGATCATCATGTTCCACGACTACGACCCTGAACTATTTCAAGAGGTGAAGGAAGCAGTGGACGAATTGGTGGTAGAGGGTGCCATCATCCGTGATTCCGTGATTGACGACTGCTGGGTAGGACACAAACCATGAATGCAAACCAATATACCGTCTGTATTTCCAACTTTCAAAGGCCAGAACATCTTCGCCGGTGTCTGGAGTCAGTGAAGTCACTGCCGAATGTGGTTGTGGCGTGTTACGGGGCTGGACCGGAGCATCGGAAGATCATTGAGGAAGTCCGTCCAGGAACCCGCTGCTACGTCACAGAAAACGACCATGGGGAGAACCGATTGCTCATGCAAGCAGTGGTGATGGCGGAAACCGAATGGGTGGTGATTCTTCACGACGACGACCAACTTGTGCCGGAGTTCCAGAGTGTCATGGACGGGGTGGAACCCGGTGATGCCGGATTCATCGGATGGGACGGAGTTGCCGAATGGTATGGGAAAAAGCCACCAAAAAGCGTGCATCCATGGGGCAAAATAGAGAATGGTTTTTTTGACACGGCATCATTGGTTGACAGTGTGACAAAACCAAACGGTGGAATGGTGAAGAGTCCCGTGACCATGATGCTTCGCCGTGACCTTTCGTTGGCGGTACTATCGTGGTGCGAGGATGGATTGAAGGATTTCCACACCCGTCCAAAGATGATGATCGGGAACGAGATCGCGTTGCTTTTCGGACACATCAAGGAGTACCCGATGTGGTATCACATCAGCACTCCGCTGGTCAAGTTTGGTCATTGGGAGGGAAGCGAAACGTGCCTATGGTTGGCAGGCAAGAGTCCAGAACTCATCAACCTTTACGACGGGGTGCGGAAGAAGTTTGGCGCGGAGCAGTTCCTTTTCCGCCGTGACAAGATCGTCCCCATATTTGTCCACGTCCACACCACCGGAGGGGACAACCCAAGGAAACCGCTGGCCACCGTGACATGGCAAAACGAGTGGAAAACGCTTGAAAATGATTGGTTGATCGTTCCCCTGCGGTTGAAGTCTGAGGACATGGAGAGAACATCCGCTGTTGTAGGAGACGAGCGCAAACTACCGTTCGTCAAGGATTTGATCCGCCGCGCCACGAAATTTACATACAACTGCAAGGATGTAGTGCTATTGACCAATGACGACGTGTGTATCACCGAAGGAGGATTGAGCAAGATGGTGGAAGCCACGCTGGAGAAAGGATCGACCTACGCGCACCGCCGCACGTTCCGCGATACGGAACTGAAACCATTGGGACTTGAACGGCTATCCAGAATCCTAACACCGGATGAAGTCGCAACCGGACGCCGCCACAGTGGCACGGACGCGGTGCTAGTTACCAAGAAATGGTGGGAGTTGATTGGGGAGCATAGTTTCGCGGACTTCATAATCGCCTGCGAGGCATGGGACACTCTGTTTATCATGGTATCGCGGATGTCTGGAGCGGGGTGGGGGTGGCGGAATACCACCTACCATGAATATCACGGCGGATGGTGGGAGGATATGTCGCGCCGGTTCTCCAACAAGGGACAAATCCACAACCGGAACGTGGCAAAGGAGATGCTGTTGGCATACGGAGTTTACAACGGGGAGTTTGACCACGATGTAAGGAGAGATCCGGCACACCCCAAGAATCCACCTGGCGTTGATTCCGATCCGGTGACTCCGCCGGTTCCGTACATTGGTGGCCGCAACTCTGAGTTCACGCCGGTTAAGATACGGGTTGAGCAGAAGGTGGAGTTGCCAATATCGCGTCCAGTGAAATCAGCCGCCAAGCCGCTTCCCCATAAGATGCTGGATCGCGCCATCGTGTATCCGTGGAAGGCCACAAAAGCGACATGGGAAGAGTTGCGGTATTCGATTCGCAGCGTGGAGAATTACTTTGCCGACAAGACTTGCCCGATCATCATTCTTGGCACCGAAGCCCCGCCGTTTCTCAAAACCCCGCCAGGGCGTTTGGTTTTTCATGACGAGTGGACATACTCGGATTGCCTCAAGCGCGGGACTCAGATGGCACGGAAAATCCTTTGGATGAACGATGACATCCTGATGGTCAAGCCGTGCGGGTGGGACGATTTCACAACGGCCCGCCACGTTGGAACAATACCAAAAGACGTTGCAGCAAGTTGGAGCAACGAACCTAACCAATGGAAAAGAGGACTCGGAAAGGCCGCTATCCTGCTATACGAGGCGGGAACTTCGCCGGTGCGTAATTTTTCCACCCACATCCCATACATTTACGAGGCCGACAAGGCGATGGAGATATTCCAGACCTACGGGATATGGGAGAAGGTTCCGATGGAAACGCTTTACTTCAACCACCATGCCACGCCATCCGAGCCAATTGGAGGATTCAAGACCAGAACGCTCCCCGCCGGAGACGCCACTGTGCTGAACTTCTCAGACTCAAAGCTCACCGAAGAGTTGAAAGCTGCCATTGAGGCCATGCTGCCGGAGCCGACCCGCTACGAATTCGTACCGCATGTTCAAAAGCGGCGCGATTTAGCTTTACTTCCTGCATAGAAACCCCAACATTCAAATCCATGCAAACCGTCACGACACTCAAGCTGAAACTCATGGCACAAATCGCCCCCGGCAACGATGAGGAGTTCCTGCGGCTGTTGCAGGAGGCTGACGACCGGTTGCTGGAGTTTGGCAGGTGGAAGTGGACGCGCAACCGCATCATGCTGACGGTGGTTGAAGGCTACCTGGCACTCGACGCCGACGCCGCACCATCGATTTCCGCCGATTCTTCGGCAGGAGACATCTTCCGGTATGTGACGCTCTCACCCAACTATGTCGGGATCGTGGGGGCACGGTTGGAAGCAAGTGGTGCGGACATCCATGGAGAGGAATTCGAGTTTGCGCAGGGTGGCCGTGGCAACGTCACCATTGGAGACGGCGGCGAAGAACTGATCGATAACGGTACGGTGGACGTGACTGATGGAGAGACAACGGAAACCCGACGCTGCTACAAGGTGACGGGCGGAATCGAAGTAGGGACTCTGATCGTGGCACTCGCCCACTACGCGCCAGCGGTACTCTACGACCCCGACACGACGGATGATTCCGACATTCCACTGAATGGAACGGACGTTCCACGGTGCCCCGACTTGGCTGCATTGAAACTTACCATGCTGGCCATCATCCAAGAGGAAGCCAGCAACCCGCCATTGTCGGCGCAGTATATGGCCTTCGCGCATCGCGGCCTTGATTCCAAGAACGCGGCAGCCAGAGGCGGGGCGCGGACAGTTCCGAACTACCACCCGAACGGGCCGGGAGTGCGCCGTCATACCCAATTTTATTGAACCAACCCCACAAAGCCATGGCTACAAGCGAAGAACTACTAGAACAAGCGAGGAACCGCAGGAAAGACTACTATGCTCGGCAGTTTCCGACGCAAGCAGCGGCTAACACATCGCAAAATGGCGTGATTCCACCCGTGCAGACGCGGATGCTGGGAGCGCCGACCCACATGGCACCGGTGCAGACGCGATTGCTGGGCAACTTCCAGAAAACCGACATGTCGGCACCGAGCGCCATGCAGCGCAACGACAAGGCGGCGGGCGGCGAGTATGCACAAGCGTCACGGGTTTTGTCACGGTTGATGCGGCGCGGCCCACTCGCGCAGCGGGCGAATGCGGCCATGACTTTAACGGATTTCAGGAGAAACGCCAACAACCAAGGATTCAATCCGGGCGGCATCATGTCGCACGAAGAAGAGGCGAAGACCACGACGGGCCGGATTCAGGCGCGGCAGCAGACGAAGGAAGACATGGGACTTTTCGCCAGACGTGACCGATTGAAATCGCAACGATACCTCGACAATCCCGGTGCGGCTGGAGGCGGCGTGACACCGGCACAGTTCGCGCCAGTATCCACGGCAGGATTAACACCAATTTCACCAACCACCACGCAAACCCAACAGGAAGCGGATTTCAATTCGTTGACGACACCGGGATCGGCGACTTTCAATCAGTACGAAATCGACGTGCCTGAAAATTTCGGTGGTGTGCCGTTAGCAAGTGACACTTCCCCCGCAGTAGGGGATTCGCTGCTTACCAAGAAACTCTACGGACGCCGCAGCAAAGAATACGGCGGATTGTTAGCATAACCCATCAAAACCACCATGGCCCAAGACGCACTCACACAATCCGCTGCCGCGCTGGGAGTCCAGACCGAACCTGCGGAAAACTTCTTTGATCCGGCACATTCTGCGAGACTGATGGCCCGCTACGCACCGGCATCGCCGGAGATCGCCAGTGCCAGGATGCTTGCCGACCAAGCCGACAAGGCGCGGCAGATGGACATGCACGAAGCACAGTTCAAACATGATCAGGCGGTTTGGGGAAAACAGGAGAAAGATATGGAACATCAAAAGCTCATTGAGGAAGGATCGTTCCTGCAAACTTTCGCACAACTCAAACCCGTTATTCCGCTAATGAAGAATGACGGCACTCCAGAGTTGGACGAAAACGGGAATCCGGTGATGCAAATCAATCCAGCTTACAAACCCACAGTCGCAAAAATGATCTCCGAAACAAAAGGACTTCCAGAAAACAAAGCATTTCAGGCGATGCATGCGTCCAATGATGCTGAATATAATACGGTGCAAGCGCATCAGTTCCGGCAGCAGGCGATGGAACAAAGCCAATTAAAAGTTCATCGAAGCTACGAGCAGAGAGCCGTCGATGCCGCAATACTTAACGGAGCTTCGCCGGAAGAAATCTTGGCTATCCCCATCGGACCCAATGGATTGCGTGATCCTATGGCTATTGCAGCATTACGAGGGCATAAACGGAAAGACTGGCGCGAAGACAAGGAGCAGGAATCCGAGCGCAAGGTTCTTCGCAGGGAACATCGGTTACGGATAGAAAACATCGCCAAAAACGATTTAGGATTGGTGGGAATGAGTGCTTCTGAATTGGAAAATAAATTCAAGGAACGCCAGCAACATGCCAAGGATGCAAGATGGGTAAATTCACAAGGGCAACCGGTTTCGCCAGATGACGCGCTGGAATCGACAGAAGAACAATTTGTGGATTACGCAACCGCACCATACCATAAATACACACCTTTAAGCAAGCCCAAGTGGGGACAGGACAACTCGCCAATCGACATCCCAAGAGATCCGCCATCCACCGAACCGGCAGATGTGGCATTGTGGAAAGAAGCCAACAGAGAATGGGGCAGGCAGAGAAGATCGGCATCGAACTATTACCGCGTCTATCATGCTTTGCGTGCCACTAAGCGATATGAAGATGACATCAAGGAATTGCGTGGTGAAAAACCGACACCGCCCGCCGCCGTGACGCCGGATACGGCACCGGAAGTTTCCGGGACGATTCCAACACCGAAATCGAAGGAAGAACGTGACAAGCTGCCATCCGGCACAAAATACATTGGACCAGACGGAAAAACTTATCAAAAACAGTAATGGCTACCAAGAACGAGTGGGGAGACATCGCCGTTGAAGAACCGTTGAAAAACGAGTGGGGTGATATTGCGGTGGAGGAAGCGGCACAGCCTGCCACCGCGCCGGTGCCGGGTGTGACCGCACAGGATGCCAAGACACCCCCACCAGTATCAAATGATACCCGGCAACCCCCTACCGCGGGCGGCGCAGGCAGCGCAGCACCACCATCAGTTCAACCATCGGCGGCGACTACACCAGCCCCGCCCGCGGCCAAGGTATTTCCGACCAACCATCCCAACGTAAAGAACGACGATGGATCCACAAGCAACGTGATTCTGGCGGGTGTCAACATCAATGGCCAGGAGCGGGTGATTCCAACGATGGTTGACGGCAAAAAGCTGTCTGTGAAGGAAGCAACCACTATCGCCATCAAGAACGGCATCGACAAATACCCGACGTTCAATACCCCTGAGGAAGGTGACGCATGGGCCAAAGCCAACCATGGCAACATCGACGAACAGGGAAACCTGAAGACCGCTGCAGCCCCGGCAACGGCCAAGAAGCCTTTGATTCCCCTCGACGACCCGACCAAGATCGCCCCACAGGATATGGAAGACGCGTCCAAGGGATTCCAAGGACTCGCCGACATCGTGACCCATGGCGTGATACCGGGCACGGAACCGGTGATAGAAAACACATGGGGAGATCGGTTCCAGCAAATCATCCACAACGACTGGAAGTACCCCACCGAAACACGGAAAAAGATCCACAAGGAGGCATCCGACAAGTATGTAGCAGGACGGCAAGAACTGGTTGATAAGTACGGATTAAAACCCGACGAGGTTGATGATGTGGTGAAACATCTGGTCGACCAGCAACCCGACGATGTTTCCACCGATGCTCTCGGGCAAGTCCACTACAAGCGTAGCGTCATTGGCAAGAATCCAGACGAGATCATTGCGGCGATCGCCAAATCCAATCTTCCTCAAGATGAGAAGAAGCGGCAAATCGAACTGGTCCCACAGAGAGTCCAAAGATACAAATCCGCCATCGTCGCAGACGTGAAGCAGAACCGGCCAGAACTGGCAGAATACCTTGGACTCACGGGAGACGATAAAAAGAACTGGCAGAAGATCGACGCCGCGCTCAACACTAATGCCGCCTCGCAAGGCACCTTTGGATTGGCAAAAGAGCTTGTCCAAAAGGGCACCAAAGAGTTGTCACATGTCATGGGTTTGTTTCAGGACAAGATCTACGAACCTCCCGCTACCGAGACCGGCCCGAACGCCGGAACCATCCCGGCAGGATCGTTCGAGAAGAACGCGCAGGAGATCGCCAAACACGAGAAAATCAGCAAAGACCTGCAAGACCTGTCCCACGAGATCAACAAAAAGAAGGTTGAGATTTGGGGTCAGAACGCAGCCGTGTACGGCGAAGGAGCAGGAGCGTTGGCGAAGATGATGCTGCTTGGAAAAGTGGGTGGGGAGTTAGCCGAACTGGCGGTTCCCGCCACACGAATCGCAGAGGCCGAGAAAGCGGCGAAAGTCGGATGGAAGGCATTGAAGGGTGCGTTGTCGGAAGTACCAATGGCGGCGACGTTAGCCACCGAAGGGTACAATAACACCTATGACGAGGCGATCAAGGCTGGAAAAACACCGGACGAGGCATCGGGACTTGCGGCGATAACGGCAACAATCCACATGGTTGCATGGCCGTTGGGCGGTGCCACCGGTCACGCGGGAGTATCGGATGTTTTCAAGAAACTCGGAACCGCTGAGATCAAAGACAAGGCGGCGACCACACTGGCACGGGCAATCACCGACTGTGCGGCGGGCACGACAAAGATGACCATCGACACCACGGCAAAGATGCTGGCCGTTCAGGCGCTCGACGCGGTTGCCGTGCAGGCGAAGATCAACCCCGAGATGACCGAGGACCAGTTCAAGGAATCTCTGTTAAGCACGTTGAAATCCATGGGCGTCATTTCGTTCTTCACCGGAGGAATTTCCGAAGGATTCAAGGCCAAAGAACGAGGCGTAGCACCGAAGTCTCAACCCACCACCCCCGATGTCAAAGACACGCAAGGAACACCCGGACAGGAAGCCGTTGCCGAAGCTGCACGACCCGCACCCGCCGACGCGGTGCCATCGGGTGACGTTGGAGGAGGAGCAGGAGGAGCCGGAGGCGGTGCCGGGCCTGGAGGACCAGATGCCGGAGGCCCAACTACCGGAATCGCACCAACTGGTAGCAAACCGGTAGTTGACGCGCCGCCAGCGACGAGCATCGAGGAAGTACGGGCCAAGGCAGCGGCGCGGGCAGCGGAATTGGCGGCGGCGGTGCCAGCGGCACCGGCGGCGGACGCGACACCGGAAGCGAAGCAGGCGCACGCGGACGTGGTGGAGGAAGCGGAGAAGGCGCGGTTGCTGGCGGCAGGCGCACAGATTGCGGCAGAGACGCAGCAACGGGCGGTGGAGACGGGCGAAGGCTTACAATCCGCGCAGGCGGCAGCGGACGCGGTGGCGGCAGCGGTGCCTGGCGCGGCAACGACGCCAACAGAGGCACCGGACATGGCAGCGGCAATCCCTACTGCCGCAAGAATTCCATCGGACGCGAAAGCGGACACGAAGCCCGCAGCGGCAGCAGCAGCATTGGCGGCTGGGCAATCTCTCAATACGGTGCAAGGCAAGAAAGGGAATGACACAAACGGAAAACCCATCATTCGGTATCAAGAGCGCGGGTTAGCAGCAACGACGCCTGACATGGACGCGGTTCCACCTGAGTATTTCGATTTACCGAAAGGAACCCAAGTCAAGACTTACGGGTATAGTGAGGGATTCACCATTGATCGGAGAATCCCTAAACCTGACGGAGAATATGTCAAAGAAGACAATCCGAACGAATCCTACTACGCGGTTACGTCATACTCGAAACGCGCTATGGTGTTGCGTTCATCCGACATCAAGGAAGCGAAGCCGGAAACGAAACCGTCCCCGGCAGCCGCTACCGCTACTGGCGTCGAGGTTGCGGCGGAAACGAAACCGGAAACGAAAGGCACTGTCACCGTGCCAGATAACCACGCGCCGAAGCTGGCGGAACCGGAATCATCGGATGCTGTTGGGAAACTCACGGACTCCGGCGTGCATGTCGTGTATGCCAAGGACAGGCCAGAAGCGGTGGAGAAACACGGAGCGGTGCCGAATGACCGCACCACCACCCCGATAGCAAAGGCTGTCACCGATGAGAACGGCAACCGCAAGATGATACTGTTCCCGGATTTCTTTAAGAAATCCGATGCCGAACGGGCAGAAGCGATCAACCATGAACGCATCCACTTTGAGCAGCACGGATTTGAAAAGACCGAGGAAGGAGGAAAGTTGGCGACGGAAGCGGAGCAGACGCTTGACCCGAAAAGCCCTACATACGATGCGAAACTCGACAAGCTGATGGGCAAGGAATACCCGTCATGGGGCAAGCTCACGTTGCGGCAGAAGTTGCGCGAGGCAACCCGCGCCGGGATTCAAGCGTTGAACACCGGCAAGACATCGCATTTCTCCAAGGGGTTGTTCTCCTACATCAAGGCGTTCCTGAACCACGTTGCGAAGATCCATGAATCGGATTCCGCGATGAGCCGCTACATCAAGGGCGTGCGGGAGCGGATGGCTGACACCGCGCCAGCGGCGGAAGCGCCGAAGCCGACACAGGCGGAGCGCAACGCGGAGAATGCCAAAGCACGGGCAGCGAAGGTGGCGGCACGGGAAGCGAAGAAAGAGGGTGAGCCAGAAGGCAAGGTTACTTATCGGGCACCAGCTGGAGGTGCTAAATCAAAGTGGGTAAAAGTCAATGGAGAATGGTATCGTTCTGATTCCGCATGGAAACCAAAAGGGAAACCATTGGAACCAATGGGATTGCGTGACGCGCTTGAAAAACAACTTGCTCGCGAGAGTGGCACCCCGCCCCCCGCCCCGGCAGCGGAGCCGCAGCCCGTGGCGAAGGAGGACGCCGAGGCCGTGGAAACGGTGCCAGACACGGCGGTTAAAAGCATTGATGACATCCCGGATGAAATCCTTGTGATGGCAAAAGCGGTTGCGGATGGACGCGCACCAATAGAGACCTTTGCTGCCGCAGTTCGGGGCGAAATCACAGCGTTGGTTCCAATGGTGAAAAACTTAGAGAACCTTGGAGTGGGATCGGAAGCGGCAAACGCTAAATATCTGAGAGCACAGCTTAAAGAGAAGGAGACGGAAGCAGAACCCGTGGAAACCGTCACCGCCCCCGCGCCAGCCGCGAAGCCGGGACCGGCAGCGGAGACGGCATCAGAAGCGAAACGGGACGCGTACAAACCGGGGCCGGAAGCGCAAGCCATCCTTGACGGCAGAGAATCACCGGATGACATCGAGCGCGAGAAACAACGGAACGCGCCGCTGGATGATGACGCATTCGGCGGCAAGAACTACCCGCTGTCGAAGCAGAAGCAGAAACCGCACCCGCCCACCGCGCCCGTGACTGAGGCCAGCCACGGCAAGCTGGCGGCGGCGAGCTACACGGACGCCGAGGGAAACAATTCGTTCGGGAAAGATCACATCGAGGCTGCGAAGAACGCGAACCCGCCCGTGATCGCGCCGAAGGACAGGGAAGCCCGCGAGACGCCCGAATACGGGTTCTCGACCACCAAGGGCCAGATCGTGACGCGGGAAGAGGCGGCGAAGCTGGCGGCGGAATCCGGCACCCTGAAACCGGGCGCGGAGATCGAGCGCGGGCAACTCCACAGCGACCAGACAGAGCTTGCCGACCACCCGGAAAACCCGCCCCGAGGCGGTCGAAACGATGCCGCCGCTGAGTCCGCTTCCGGCGACCCGGAACTCGACGCCCATGTTGACGAAATCCTCAAATCCACCTCCAAGGAAAACGCCGAGATGCGCAACCGCCTCCGCCGCGCCGACTACGAGAACAAGGCACACCACAACGTGAAGGAAACCCGCGCCGAATACCTGCGGCGAATCATCTGCGGATAAACCACCTTGAAACCTCCCCGCCATAAATGGCAGGGATTCCTAACTCAGACAGCCACCGCACAACCGAAGTCATGCAAAGGTCTTACATCGTCAACGTCAGCAGGGTTGAAACCAGCCCTGGCGCGGATCGTCCGTGCGGCGTTCTCGTCGCGACCTGCGGTAAACCCGCAAGCGTGGCAGGAGAAAGTTCTAATGTTCAGCGCAATGCGTGCCTTGGCTATCGTGCCGCAGTGGGAACATTCCATCGTGGTGTAGGCGGGATCAACCAGCGCGACTGTTCGTCCCGCAGCTTCCGCCATCGTAAGCAAAATCTGTTTGGTCATTCCTACCGCACCATCCGTAGCTTTTTTCGCCATCGTGGATTTGGAGAGAAACTGGGGGTTGAAGTCCTCGATGGCTATCCGACCAAAAGCTGTGACAACTTTTCTAGCCCACTTGAAAGCCCTATCCTTGCGTTGTCTGGAAATCTTGATGTGAATGCGGGCAACCGCTTTCTTGGCTTTATTCCTGCCAATCGAACCTTTTACAGCGCGGGACAGTTTGCGATTCGCCTGTTTCAAAAGCTCGGCGGTGTTTTCGGTTTGGTTCCCACACGGCAGATCGAATGCTGGATCAGTTGTGGTGGCTACGGCAGCAATACCCCAGTCAATTCCGATGGAATCGTCAGAGTCCGGGAAATCCTCGTTGTCTCTGCGAACTACAAAACTGACATTCCAGTGCCCCGCACCGTCGCGAGTGACAATGCAGGACTTGGGGTCACTCGGAAGTTCACGACTCCAAACAACCGGAATAGAAATACCACCCGCAAGACACAACAGACCAGCCTTGATCTTGAATCCATTGGTGGTGTATTCGAGCGAGGGCAAAGCTACTTTGCCACTCTTGAACTTTGGAAATCCCTTGGTCGGTTGTTTGAACGCCTGCTGGTGTGCCTCGCTCCACTTGCGGATAGTTTGTTGCTGGACCACCTGAGAACCTTCACGAAGCCAGTCCAACTCCGCACGCCATCCGGTGAGCTTTTTGGACATTCGACAGAAGGTAGGGGATTCATGTTCGACGCCTTCCTTGAACATCTTGTAGGATGCTTCACTGCCTTCAACGCACTGGTTCCAAACCCATCGGGCGCAATTCCATTCAAGAACAAGTCTTTTCTCCGCAACCACTCCGGGTCGCAGTCGGTAAGAATACCGGACAATGGCTTGATTCTCGCTCACGGTTAAAATTTACTCGAAAAATACCACAATGCAACAACAAATTAAATCCGCCATGAATGGCGGGGTTTCAACCCACAAATTCTGATGAAAAAGACCAAGGACGTAGTGTGCATGGTGATCGACACCGGCCTGTTTTGCGAGGCCGCCATCACGCTTGCCAAGCGGTTCAAGAAGGTGCGCTACTGCTGCCCAGGGTGGGTGAGTGCCACGCCGGTTCCAAACGACGCGGAAATTGGCAAGGGCATGGAAGGCATCGAGGTGGTGGGAGACTTCCACCCGTACATCGAAGAGACGGATCTGTTCTGCTTCTTCGACATCTATTTCGGCCCGCTGCAAGTCTGGCTTGAAAGCCAAGGCAAGGCGGTGTGGGGGAGCCGGATGAGCGAGCGGTTCGAGATCGACCGCATCAAGTGCCGGGAGGCGATGGCCAGCGTCGGGCTGCCGGTGCCGAAATACGAGGTTGTGACCGGGATGCCGGACCTGCGGAAATACCTGCAAGGCCACAAGGGGGTATTCGTGAAGGGCATCAAGTATCGGGGCAGCTTCGAGACGATGAACGCCGCCACCTACGCCTTCATCAAGCCACGTCTGGACAAGCTGGAATACGACCTTGGGCCGTTCGCCGCCAAGGAAAAGTTCATGGTGGAGGACGGGATACCGGACTGTGTGGAAACCGGCACGGACGCATGGATCGTGGACGGGAATCTGCCCGCCCGCCACATGGCCGGGTTTGAGATCAAAGACCTCTGTTACATTGCCCGCATGGTGGAACGGGAATCCATCCCGGAACCGATCCGGCGCTGGGAAGAGAAGATGATGCCTCTGTTCGTCAAGGACGGCTACCGTGGCAACTACTCGACTGAGGTGCGGATCACCAAGGACAAGGTGCCCTACATGATCGACGCCACGATGCGCCTCGGCAGCCCGCCCGGTGAACTGGAGATGCACCTATTCAAGAACTTCGCGGAGATCGTCTGGTATGGAGCCAACGGCATCATGCAGGAACCGGAAGAGCGGGGCGAGTTCGGCGCACAGGCGATCATCAGCAGCGCGTGGGCGGACGGCAACATGCAGCCGATCAGCTTCCCGAAGGAATATCGCGACAACATCAAGTTGCGCAACGCGGTAATGATTGACGGCAAGTTCTACGTCCTTCCGCAGCGGGCGGCGGCGGCGGAGATCGGCAGCATCGTCGCCTACGGTGACACGCTGGAGCAGGCCATCGGGCATGTGAAGGAGATCGCCGGGGAGATTTCGGGCTACCAGATCAAGGTGCCGCTCCATGCCTTTGACGAGGCGGACGATGAATTGGAACTGGCCCGCAAGATGGGGCTGGACTTCTTTTCGCAAAAATCACAGAACCCGAAGCCATGAGTTACCCGCGCATCCCGTTCGATGAAGCCGACCCGCAGGACAAAGATCCATTGGGAACATGGGAAGCATCACGGCACGGTGACAGCACGGAAGCCGACACCGCGCCGGAACCGGACGATGAAGACGATGAGGACTCCGACGACCTGTAACCACACCCACAGCCATGCCATTTCCCTGCCCGCCAAAGCATCTCAAAGAAGAATACGCAGCCCTTGTGGAAGCCGTAGGAGGCGATCCGGTGAAGGCGGACATCGCGTATTTCCGGCACCAGGAGGCGACCGGCTACCGTGACATGGGAGCGTTGCCTGATGCGGCTACGGCGCGGGCGGCGCTCGGGATCGCTGAACCGGCGACCGAAACCGCGCCAAATGGCGCGATTCGGGAGGCGGCAGCAGCGCCCGCCGCCGGTGGCGCGGCTCCTGACGCGGCGGCCAGCGGATTCGGCGCGAAGAACAAGCGCACCACCAAGGATGACGCGGACGCGGCCCGCAAAGCCATCGCCGACAGACTCACCAACCCTGACAGGAACTACTCCGGCTTGGACCCGGAACTGATGGGACATCTTGGCACCATAGCCGACTACTATCTGGAAGGCTCGCAAAACAAGCTGAAAGACTTTCTCGCGGACGCCAAGGAATTGCTCGGGACACTTCACGATACCTACGCCCCGGCATTGCGGAAACTCTACGAGGACAAGTTTGCGGCGAAGCAGGAACCCCCCGCAGATGCCGTGCCTGCGGCGGGAGGATTCACGACCGGCACCCAGAACGCGGTGCAAGAGTCCGAACGCATCGCCCGCAGCAAAGACCCGATTGCCAAGGAGTTTGTGATTGCCAATGAGGAAACAGCACAATCCGCCCGTGCGGCGATGGATGCCGACCCGAACCTTGCCGATGCGCTGGTAAGCCGCCTGCGGGGCGAGGGGCCGCGCAAAATCTCCACCGTCGAGGAAGGTGTATTGCTGCTGCACAAGGTGGACCTGATGAACGAGCGGCAGGCTGAAATGGTCAGGATCAAGGACACGTCGTTCACCAAGGAGCAACGCGAGGCTGCGGGCCAGCGGTGGGATTCGCTGGAAGAACGGATCAGCAAGATCGACGAGGCCACCCACGCGAGCGGCGCGGAGTGGGGACGGTTTGGGCAGTTCCGGCAACGTCTGCTGCGCGACGATTACAGCTTCGAGGCGCTGGAGCGAAAAGACCGCAAGCTGAAAGGACGCCCGCTCACCAAAGATGAATCCGGCAAGCTGGAAGAGATGGCCAAGGATCACGCCGCCGCAAAGGCGGAGGTGGACCGGCTCAACGGCGAACTAGCCAAGGTGCGGCAGGAGAAGGAAACCTTGGCATACCACAACGAAGTTCTCAAGGAACTCGAAAAATACAAGGAACGCACAGGTCCGCCTACCGACTTCACGCCACCGAAAAAAACCAAGCCGAAGGTGGTGGAGATGGCGGATTCGTGGATTGAGGCAGCGATGAAACGCAAGGCCGAACGGAGCAAAGCTGGCATGATGTTCTCAAACCCTGTTCCAGAATTCGCCGACGACGCGATCATCGGAACCGCATATCTGGTTAAGGGTGCATACAAGTTCGGCGAATGGTCTGCCAAGATGGTCGAATCGCTTGGCGACTACATCAAACCCCATCTTGAGGAATTATGGGATATTGCCAAGGCACGCGCAACCAACCAGATGGGAGAAGGCACCCGCGACATCGCGGGCGAGCGCAAGGCGACCGTCGAGGCGATGAAGGAAGCCGCCGGAGAAGGTGCCACGCTTGATGACCTCGGGAAATACGCCAAGGCGCTGCACCGGCAGTTCATCGAGGAAGGTATGACCGATTTCCACCGCATCAAGGACGCCATCCACGCCGAATTGGAACAGGTGTTTCCAGGCATCAGCGCCGATGAATCGTTGCGGGCATGGACCGATTACGGCAAGTTCACGCTGTTGGACAAGACCGACCCAAATGAAGTGTTGCGGCGCGAGACACGGCAGGAAGGGCAGAAGTTCGCCAAAATCCAATCACTCTTGCGCGGCGAACCACGGGAGCGCACAGGGCGCGAGATGCAGAAACCGTCGCCGTTGGCCCGCCAATTCGAGAAGCAGGCGAATGAATTGGCACGCCGTCTCGGAATCCAGATCACCGACCCGGAAACCCAACTGAAATCTTCGCTGGACGCGATCAAGACCCGTCTCAGTAATGAGATCGAGGACATGAACTACGCGATTGCCACCGGCAAGAAACTCATCACGGAGCGCACCACTGTTCCGTATGACGCGGAGGCGACCGAACTCAAGCGGCAGCGTGACGAGAAGAAGAAGGACTATGCGGCGCTTTTCCCGAAGGAACCGATCACCTTGGAAGAACAGATCCGCCGTGCCACCAAGATAGCGGAGCGCAATGCCGAACAGTGGCAAAAGAATCTCGACGACGCCCGCGCCGGGAACTTCCCCAAGAAAGCGAAACCGACTCCGATTACCAGTCCAGAACTGGAAGCTATCCGCGCCAACATCAAAGCCGCCAAGGCGGAGGTGAAGACGCTGCGAGACCTAGCCAACCCGAAGAAAAGCGATGCGGAGAAATCATTGCAGGCGAGTCTTGCGGCCAAACTGCGGCGGGTTGCTGACCTGCAAGACAGGATTGCCAGAAAGGATTTCGCACCGCGAACGAAGAAACCTGCGGCGGTTGCGGTGACGCCGGAAGAGAAGGCACTGGAAGCTAATCGCGATGCCGCCACCGTGCAACAGAAGCAGGTGGAGATCGACTACAAACGGGCACGCGCGAAGTGGGAACAATCCCAGCAAGGCAGGGCGCAACGCACCATGGAGGGAATCACCAAATGGAACCGGGCGCTAATGCTGACCGGACTGCCCTCTATTGCCAAGCTGACCAGCGCGGCGGGGGCAATCTCCGCGTTCGCACCGGTGGAACAGGCTGTGGGGGCCGGTATCGGCAAAGCCATGCCATGGATAGCGGAACGCGCCCCAAGCAAGGGACGTTTCCAATTCAGCACTGAGGGCAAAGCGGTTGTTGAAACCTTCCGCAATCTGATGAAGGATGCCAAAGACATTTGGAAAACAGGAAACTCTGATCTCGACTTGCTTTACGGGAAACCGGACATCTTTCCGCCGGAATTCAAGGACTACATCGGACGCATCCACGCGGCATTGAAAAGTCCCGCCAAACGCAACCAATGGGTGCGCTCGTTTGAATATCGGATGCAGCACGCGGAACGCGAGGCGACCCGCAATGGGGTGCCGTTCGATCCCAAAGATCCGATGACCCAACTGCGGATAGGCAACGAAGCATACAAAGAGGCGTTGAGTTCCATCTTCTATGACGACAATCTGGTGGTTTCTGCATACAAATGGGCACTCAATAGTCTAGAGCAACACAAAGATCCCACTACTGGACAGATGACGTTTGGGGCGAGTGCCACAAAAATGGCGGCAAAGATCCAACTGGCGATTGTCCGTATCCCTACCAACATCGTGGCCCGCACGTTTGAATACTCGCTTGGAACCGGCATGGGGACACTGCGGATTGGTCGCGCCGCCATGCGGGGCATCCTTGGTGAGAAGGCCGCCAACGGGACATGGAAATTGCGCGAAGGCGTCCGCAGAGGCATTGATGATCTTCATCCAGACGAGGCTAATGCGATCATACGCAACCTGGCTCGCGGTTCATTGGGGAGCGCGTTGTTGCTGGTTGGATTCTTCAACCCCCAGGCCGTTGGCGGATATTATGTGCGCGGACAGAAGCGCGACGAATCCGAAGTGAAAGAAGGGGAATTACGGATGTTCGGGCATAACGTGAAAAAATACTTCATCCACACCCCACTGTTGGAACAACTTCAGATTGGCTCCACCATCCGCAAGGTAATGGACTCCAAACTCCACAAGAAGGACGCAGAAAATCAAGGAATAACACCAGCCATAAAGGCAGCGGCGATGGGACTCATCAACCAAGTTCCGTTTGTGTCAGAGGCAGATACCTACTCGCGTCTCAAGGAATCCGAAGGTGGGACAAAGTTTGTTGCCGACACTCTTTCCAGAGCTATCCCGCAACTCGTCAAGGAACGCGCCAAGGAAGGAATCCCAGGATTACTGGAAGCGGACACCGATTCCAAAGGAAATCCAGTCCGACGCGATCCTAAAACCTTAATGGAACGAGTGAAGATTAACATCCCAGGACTCCGACAGAGCGTGCCGGAGAAAAAAACGAAATCGCTCTTCAAATACGGATCGTCGGGAACCAGTTCAGGAAAACAACTGCCATGGGAACACGTACCCACGACAATCTGGTGATGGACACCAAGCTGGAAATCCACAACGACACCAACACGCCGCCTGACGGGTGGCGGTTCACGGTGCCGGAGACTGGCTTCCAGTTGCGGGCATGGACGGCCAAGATACTGGCCGGGAAGGTGATGCAGCACATGGAGGCGAACGACCTGCCGGTGCCGGTGCCGTGGTGGCCGCACTTTCAGGATGCGGTGTGCCGACAAATGCGACTCGGTGAGCCGTTCTGCGGGCCGGTGCTGCCGAAGCAGGTTACGGAGTTCGCGCACATCAACCTGTCAATGGCGGCACGGTTCATCCGCACCATAATCCAGGTGGTGAAGGATCGGAAGTTCGTTCCGTTGCAAGAAGCGAATCGGAGACTGGCAATCTGTGCGGCCTGCCCAATGGCCATCACGATTGGCGGGTGCCGAGTCTGCTACGAGGCGTTCCGAAAGATCGAGAACATGACGAAAAACATGCCGCTTCCTCCGCTTCCTGCCAAAGAATTCTGCGGGGCTTGCGGGTGCGTTATCCGCTACAAGGCGCTCATCGACAATGACACGCTCGACAAGGCGGAAAAAGGCAACCGACCGCTTTATTCAAAAGAATGCTGGAGAATAACTAATACGTGAATTCAATAGTTGTTGCATAGCCGTGTCAACATCTAAACCTTTTAACATTTTAACTCTCAAACGGCCTTTTTTGAATCCATACTTAGACTCCATATCTGTTACGCACAAAGTAACACCTCTATAAGTAACAAAAATGTTAGTGGTTTTATTTCTGCTTTGCACAGCCCTTGTAGTCCATCGGCAGTTTTCCTTAAAATATCCAAGATTGTTATTGATTCTATCTATTGAATATTCTGGATCAGGTTTAATCCCCATGTCTGCCAAAAAACATTCAAATTTAAGCCATCTTTCACAAATACCTATTCCGCGATCAAAATAATTCGCCCGATCTATGCGACCCATTCCGCGTTTTACCATATTAGCCCATGCGACGTATGTAGAGCATCTACCTTTAGAGTATCCGTGAGTAGTTGTCCTTTCATGACTTAAACATCCACAGCTTAGGGTTTTACCAGATTTCAAGTGCATAAGTAATGTATCGTGAGTCTTACCACAATCGCAACGACACTGGACACGACGTTCGTTCTTGCCACCAGGGAAGTAATATCTATCTAGCTCAGTAGTTACAATTAGGCGTCCGAACCGAACTCCTATATAGTCTTTTTGTGTGAAACCTTTAGGACCTTGGATGTTTTTTATGGCAGTAAAAAGCCCGCCAGGTTCTGCCCCTTCCACCCAGCCGTGAGACTGGAAAGGCAAGCCCAGGCGGGCAAGGTGTTTTGTGGTGACGGCGGGTGGATTCCGGCGTGAATTTCTCTGTGAACGGGCACAGAATAGCTCAGAAACGGTCCCTTGCAAGAAGAAATTTCCTTACTGCCAGTAGGGAAAGAAAAAAACTTCTCACAAATTGCACAAATTTCTTGCGGTAGCCGAAAAAACGTGGTTTCTTTGCGCCGTGCCGAGCAACAGCGGCCACGCAACCATGATCGATCCAGCCAAGAAGCAAATCTACCATTCGGCCCTCGTCAGCGAGGGAGAAGTCACGGCACTCATCAAGAGTGAACCGCTAAAGAGCAAGTTCCAAAAGGACGGAAGAGACAGTTACTACGTTCTTCTTTCTATCAATGGAGCCGATCACCAGCACACGATTGAAAACGACTCTTGCCGCCAAGTTCTTTGCGGACTCAAGGATCAGAATGTGATCCTGAAAGCCACCGGCAGCCGAGACGACGCGCAGATTGAGGTGCATGTGGTGAATCCGGGCCAGCAGCAGGCCGCGCCGCGCCAGCAACCGGCCCCCCAGCAGTCCGCGCCGCAGTATCAGGCACCGCAGCAGCAAGAACTGGCACCGCAGCAACCGGCACCGCAACAGCGGCAGCAGGCGACCCCACAGAGCAACCTCAACGAGGCGAGGGCCAGCATCATGCAGATAGCCAATCTGCATCTGTTGTGCGCAAAGGCCGTGTCACAATACGTTGCCCCGGCCTTCAAGAAAGCCACAAAGGAGGAGATGAGCGAATCCCAGCGCCAAGGTGCCATCGGTTCCATCTTCATCGAATCATGCCGTTCAGGGCTCGTTCGCCAAATGCCGTCACATAAAATCGAAGATTAAAACAGTGCCATTTGGCGCGATTTCCACACACCCGCAACCATGAAAAAGAAAAACAAAACTATCCTACCGGTCTCAGAGATTCCAGAAATCGCGCCGGAAAACAAAATCCTCGTCCTGCGCACATGCACCCGTAACGATCAAGGACAACTCACAGGTTACGGAGGATTTCCATGGCCTGAATCCGGCCCTGTTACGGCACCCGAAAGATGGAATCCAGAATGGGGAAAACAACCGGACGATTTGATTCTAGGATACGGATTGGATATTCAGTGCGGTGGCGGGTTGCATGGAATCTCAGAAATCGACGACGATTGGGGAATGTTGAATTGGGACATCGGGGCACAAGCGATGATCGTGGCAACTGATGCAACAAAACTCATAAGGGTGGGAGCGAAAATCAAGTTCCAATTCGGGATTGTTGAAAGACTTGTCAGTTTGGCTCAGGGGATATGCCAGATGTTTTGCACTAAGGAACGGATCGACAAACTTGTTGAATCCATTAAATCAGATTGTCCAGATTACAGCCAACTGGCGGCGAGCGGGCATTCCAGCCAACTGGCGGCGAGCGGGGATTACAGCCAACTGGCGGCGAGCGGGGATTACAGCAAACTGGCGGCGAGCGGGCATTCCAGCCAACTGGCGGCGAGCGGGGATTACAGCAAACTGGCGGCGAGCGGGGATTACAGCAAACTGGCGGCGAGCGGGGATTACAGCAAACTGGCGGCGAGCGGGCATTACAGCCAACTGGCGGCGAGCGGGGATTACAGCAAACTGGCGGCGAGCGGGGATTACAGCAAACTGGCGGCGAGCGGGCATTCCAGCGTAGTTATTGCAGCGTCACCTAACAGTAGTGCAAAAGCGGGCAATAATGGAGTGATAGCATTGTCATGGAGTGATGGGACACGCCCTAGAATCACGGTGGGATACATAGGAGAAAATGGAATTAAAGCAGATACCACCTATAAACTCGACAACCAAGGAAACTTAATAGAAGCATGAAAACAATCAGCAGAATCCAAGCAATCGGTTTCAAGAAAACCAACTTCGTCCACGACCTGAAACCCGTATCTGTGTTGACTGGCGAGAACGCGAGTGGAAAAACCGCAGTAGTGAATGCCATCCAAGTCGGGCTTTTGGGATTTGTGCCTTCACTTGGGAAGCAGCCGAAAGCAACCATCAGTCTTGCGCACGCCAGTGTCCCCGCCATGGAAGTCTGTCTGGAGTTCAGCGACGGCACCAGCACGGGGCGCAACTTCAAGCGCACGGCGACCGGCGCGACCGTCAAGGAAACCGGTGCGACGAGCAATGTGAGCGAATCGCAGTTGGATTTCAGCGCGTTTGTCTCTTGTAAACCAACGGAGCGGCACCAGATACTCAGCAGCCTGATGGGTGACGTTGACACCAAGGAAATCCAAGTTGAACTCACCCGCAAGATTGCGGAGATGGGCCTCGGCAGTTTCAAGTTCGCACTCACGGCAGGCGACGGCAACCCGATCACGGCACTTGTAGAACGGGTGGGCGAACAGGGGAAGTTCGTCAAGCAATCGGTGGATCAGGGCCGCAAGACGCTGGCCACGTTGGTTGCGGTGGAGGTGCCGCCGATGCCGGACGCGGCAAAGCTGGCAGCGGCCAAGGGCGATCACGAGACGGCGATCAGGAAGCACGGTTCGGCGCAACAAGTGAGCGAATCGTTGGCGGCGCGGCAGGGGCGGCAGCAGGCCGTGGAACCGGAAGCGGCGGAACCGGAAGACGAAGTGGCAGAACACGCAACCGTCCGCTATGACCGCTGCCGCACGGAACTGACAGGATTACGCGCAAAACTCACGGAAGTTTCCAGTGCGGTGTTTCAAGCATTCAGGAACACCGACGATCTTCGCAAGCGCACGGAAGCGGTATCGACGGAGCCGCCCACCTGCGAGGAACCGACCGACGACCAGATGGCGGAAGCGGAGATGCGGAGCAACGAACTTGATGAGGAAATCGGATGCTTGGATCAGGACATCGAACTTTTGAAATCCGAACACAAGCGGTTGTCGGAATCAATCGACACCATCGAAAAGCACGGCAAGTGTCCATGTTGCGGAAGCGAGGGAGATCACCTGAAAGTGGCTTTGGATGCGCTGACGGAATCCCGTGCCGGAGTGGGAATCAACTGGGGAACGAAAAAAGCACTACGGGACGATTCTTTCACGGCTTTCGGAGTGGTGACGAAAACCATCACCAGCATGGTTGCCGCCCACACCGCATGGGAACAATACCGCAAGGCACTGGTCACCCTGCCGACAGAAGAGGAAGGCGCGGCAGCGGTGGCGGCATGGCACAAGGCGGCGGATGAGAAGGCTGCGGTGGAGAAGTCCATCAGCGAACTGGAAGCCGAGCAAGCGGACTGCCAGCGCATCACCGAAGCGGCGGCAGCGTGGAACCGCTACCGCTTGGCCACCAGCAACCAGCCAACCGAAGCGGAGTGCCTGGCAGCCAACACCGCGCTCAACGCGGCCATCACGGCACGGGATGATGCCAAGGCCCGCTTGGACGCTCTTAGCGAGGCGCAGGACACCTACAACCGCGCCGTGGCCGACCAGCAGCGCATCAGCGACCTGACCAAAGAGGCGGACACCAACGAGGCGACGGCGAAGAATCTGGCCGAACTCAAGAAGTGGCTGCAAGCAAAGGAGCGGGAGGCGACCGCGAAAGCAATGGCACCGGTGCTTGCGATCAGCGGAGTGTTTCTCAAGGACGTAGTGGACGGCACGCTGGCCATCCGTGAACACCAACTCGGAATCGAACGCGACGGACAATTCTTAACGCTGGAGATTTTATGCGGCATGGAAACGGTGGCTGTTGCGGCGGCTTTACAGACCATGATGGCAGCAAAGTCCGACGTGAAAATAATCATGGTTGATCGCATGTGCGAAATGCAGGACGATAAAGCCATCCACTTCTTAAATAACTGCCAAACCGCCGTCAACACCGGAGTTATAGGACAGGTAATTCTTGTCGATTGGAAAGGAAGCCGCTACCCGGCTGTACTTGTCACCGAAATACAGCCATGAAAATAAATGATGGTGGCAGTGCCTTTCCCGTGGTTCACGCGATAGTCCCGCAACCGGGATCGTTCACCCAAACTCCAGAAGATCAGCCAGGAATGTCACTAAGAGACTGGTTTGCAGGAATGGCTGTTATTGGAAGCATGGCTCACGGATTGAAACCATGGATGGATTTGCACATGGACGGAGAACATGATGGCGCTATGTTTTGGCAAGAAAGCATAGCAGCATCTTCGTATCAAATAGCCGATGAAATGATGAAAGCTAGAGAAAAGGATGAAACCCCATGAAAGCGACGGAACGGAAGCCAACTAAGCAGGAGCGGAAGCGGCTGCAATGGGAAGCCGAATCAAGGTGCGTCAACTGCGGCGCGGACCTGACAGCGGAGCGGCCCGGCAACGGCACCAAGCTCTGCAACCGCTGCCGCCGCCACAAGATCAGGTACTACAAGCGCGTCGTGAAACCGAAACTTGCAAAGAAGAACGCAGAACTGAGCGACAGCCGCCCTCTATGACTACCGAATCACCAACGACGTGCGGGGCGGCTGTTCGCTCCAGTGACTTGTTAGGCTTCCCGCCCGTGCTGGACGTGTGCTGCGGCGGAAAAGCGATGTGGTTCGACCGGCAAGATGGACGTGCGCTGTATCTCGACCGCCGCCGGGAAACGGTAACGGAAATCCTGCCGGGACGGAATCAGGACGTGGTAATAAACCCGGACATCCTCGCCTGCTTCACTGACCTGCCATTCCCGGACAACACCTTCGCGCTCGTAGTGATGGACCCGCCGCACGTCCAGCGTGAAGAAATGCTCGGCAACATCACGAAGCGATACGGATGCCTGAATGGTGACTGGCGCGAAATGCTCCGCAAGGGATTCTCGGAGTGCTTCCGTGTCCTGCGTCCCGAAGGTGTGCTCATCTTCAAGTGGTCAAGCGTGCAGTTCCCGCTCAAAGACATCCTACCGCTGGCACTGCCGCACAAGCCGCTTTTCGGGCATCAATCCGGGAAACGTGCGAATACCCACTGGTGCGCGTTCTTGAAGCCTAACGCAATAGCTGTAGCACCGCCGACGCAAGACTCCAACGAAGCAATAAAATGAGTGATACCACAAAACTTCAACAGGCCGCAGATGGCGGTTGTCCACCAGCGACTTGTTCTGCGTCTTCCGAGAAGCTCGCACCATGCCGTATGCGGGATGATGGAACACCTGAGTTCGACGGCACCCGATGGGAAAGCGGCATGCACCTCATGGGTGATATGGTCATGGAACGTCTGCCGGAGCCGTGCTGGATTCGGAACGGACGATCCGCAATGAAGATCGACCACGGTGAAAGCCGCATCATGGGGCGCGGAATCATGCTCGGATACGATGTGACTGAATTTTCGCAGAACGCCACAACGCAGACACCGACATGAGCGCGACCGACTCCGATACCACTCCTGACAATGCCGCTCATGACGGTTGTTCTGGCGTGACTTGTTGTGCTTCTTCCGATGGGCCGAAGAAATTCTCGCCGGAATGGAAAGCCAAGATCGCGGATGGGATGCGCCGGGCGCACGCTGAAAAACGCGCTGGCGGATTCGATCACGGAAACCGCGCATGGGAAAAGATCACGCCCGCAGGCCGCCGTAAAACAGTGGCTGCCGCCGTGGCAAAGACGACTGGGGCGGGAGGATTCGGAAAGATGAAGGTCGGGCGCAATGATCACCAATTCGCGGCGACATGGATCATCGAAGATCCAGACGGCGAGGAAATCGAGGTGAGCAACCTCCGCGAATGGTGCCGAGCGAACGCACACAGATTCGAGCCTGACCCCGGATGCAAGATGGCGATATGGGAACGCGCAGCCGCTGGAATGCGTGCTGCCGCTCCTAGCAACAAATACGGGCGCACCCACTGGAAGGGATGGCGCGTGATTCAAATTCTGCACAACAGGGAGATCAACGGCGGTATTCCGTCCGTTGGATCGGAAGTTCTGCCGAAACAGTAACCAACCATGGAACCGCAACACCCGCTACAGGCTCAGATGAGCGGCGACGGCCCGCTGCGGTGGCTGGTCAGCAGTGCCAGCAGGCCCGGCATCGAGCATGTGGTTGATTTGGGCAACTGGAACGGGTTCGGCGAGTGTAGTTGTGAGCATTTCCAGATGAGGGTTTTGCCCGAACTTGGGAGAGGCAACCCATGCCGCCGCTGCAAGCACATACTCAAGGCGCGGGAAACCATGAGCGACACGTTCATTGCGAGTTTGACGAATCGGAAGGAAGAAAAACGCGACAAATGGCATAACCAATGAAAATAACTTGTCCTAAATGCGGAGGAACCGGAACCTACGGCGCGGACGCCAATCGCAACCCCAGGGAGTGCGACGAATGCGCCGGAACCGGAACGGAAACCGTCTGTATCAGCGAATACGCGCTGTGTCATACCCATGATAGAACGGACGATTTGGAGGCTATCAAACGCGATGCGCTGAGATGCAAGGCCGATCACAAGACGCTTGTGGCGATGAATCCACGAGCGCGTGATTCCTACGACCGGCAGCTTGCGGAGACGCTGAAGAAACTCAACGATGAAGCGGAGAAACTAACCAAGCCATGAGAAAACCGTGGACAGGACCGCCGCTGAAGCAGTGCCCGCAGCACGGCCACTTCACCGCCGCCGTATGCCCGGTGTGCGGGAAACCGGAACCGGGAAACATGACATGGGAGGAAAAACGCAATGAGATTTCAATTCACAATCAAGTACCGGACACCGGCTCTAAACGTCACGCTGCGCCAGCACTGGAGCGAACAGCAGCGCGAGAAGAAACGGGGGTGGGCCGCGTGCGTGTCCGCTTTACAGGACATCGCTGCCGACCCTGCGATCCCGATTCATTCGCGGGATCGTGCAAGGGACTGCTTGATTTTCTTCACCGAAGCGGACTTATCGAAGGCGACGAACCGTGGCGGATCATCCTCGAAACCGATCAGGTGCGCGTCCGCAGCTTCGCGGAAGAAAAAACCGAAATAGTCATTGACTACCCGGAGTGATTTTACAACTCTCACAACCAACTATGAAAAACATATCTCTATCAGAGGAACAGAACGCGGCAGTCACCGCAGACGGGCAGCGTGTCGTCATCGTAGCTTCCCCCGGTAGCGGAAAATCCCGGTGCCTTGTAGAGCGGGCGAAGCGTTGCGCTAATCCGGGCAACGTGTGCGTGCTCAGTTTCACGAATTCCGCCGCCGACGAGTTGCGCGAGAGGCTTGCAGCGGACGGCTGCGACCCGCACCGGTTTCGATGGCTCGGAACTCTCCACAGTTTCGCGCTCACCGAGATGTCACGGTTCGGCGCACTGCCGGCCATACTTGGAGACGCGGAGAAAGACGAAGCGATTGACGCGGTGATGAAGCGGCTGGGCGCGATGGCACGGAACATGTCGAAGAAAGAGGCATGGGGATACGCGATGGACCCGCCGCCGTTCGGTGCCGGTGCCAGTGTCGGGAAGGCGATCCGCGCATTTTTCAGAAGCAATGGATCAACCCACATCGACTTTGTGCTGGGAGACTTTCTGGCGCGGTGCGGAGAAGTGGCGGTGCCGGATGAATTGATGATCGACGAAACTCAGGACTCTGGCGAACTGGACTTCGCGATTTACAACGCATTCGCGGCCCGTGGAAGCCGTCTATGGCTCGTGGCCGACCCGCGCCAGTCAATCTACGGATTCCGGGGAGCGCGGCCCGACATCATGCTTGCGGAGACGCGGAAGCCTGAGACGCAGGTGTTCCAGTTGCGGACCAACTACCGGAGTTACCCGGAAATTTGTTATGCAGGAACTTGCCTTGGTAGAGCAATGATAGGCATGGAACATTTGGACGCGGAGATTATCCCGGATGACAAAGAAGGATGCGGGGATGTAGTATTTGAAAAGTTTGATTCATGTGAGGAAGAAATACTTTGCATAGCGGAAAACTGGTTCAACGGGACTATTGAACAAGGGGAAAAACCACCATCTTTTGCCGTGCTTTGCCGCTTCAACGACCAAGTGAGATCCACCGCCGCGATTCTCCGCGCCAAGGGCATCACGCTGGCGGCATCGACCGACCGGGAGCTTGGTACGGAAACCGTCGCGTGGGTTCCGAAGCTGGCGGCGGAAGCGGACGTGTGGGAAGTCGAGCGCATGATTGACAACGACTGGAATCAGGTGATGACGCGCCTCGGTGTTCCGTTTGACGATCAAAAGAAGCTGCTACCGCGCCTGATGCGCTGCCACTGCGCCGCCGACGTGGCGGGACTCGCCGACGATGAAGCGGACGTGCCGGAGTGCCAGTGCTGGGTCGGCACGGTTCACTCGGTCAAGGGCCGCGAGTTCGATCACGTCTGGATCACCGGCTGCGACTCCGCCACCTACCACAGCGGCGACCAAGAGACGCTGCGGTTGCTTTTCGTGGGCGCAACCAGGCCGCGCTACAGCCTCACGCTCTCGTGGGCGCGGAGCAGAATCCAGCCCGGAAGTATGAAGAGAATCACCGTGGAACCAACCGAATTCCTCAAACTGATATGAGCACACCCCGCACCGAACACGCCCTGCACGGAGTCTGGTATCGCGGCGACCACGGAAGCTCAATCCCGGCGCTGTGCAGGGTGCTGGAAGAAGAACTGGAAACGCTCACCGAAGATGTGCGCCCGCTGCTGAACCGGATGCAGTCAATGCTTGCCGACTACGACGAATTTGAAGTATTCAGAGAACGGATGGAAGAATTTCTCACCAAACACCCCGAATTCACATTATGATAACCCCAAACTACGAAGCAGAGAACGACTCGTCACACCGCAAGTTCAACAAAGCCGTCTATGACGAGAACTACGAGCGCATCTTCCGCCGCCACCGATTCCACGGCATCAGCCCCGCCGACCTGGACGAGCAGCGCATCGGCAGCGTGGACCGGGAGACGGGACGCCGCTACCTGGGCGCGGGCGCGAGCGAACACATAGTCCACCAACAGCCGTGAACTGCATGCTACCGCCGCCGCGCCGGATACCGCGAGTGCCGCTGCTGGGAGCCGCCGCGCCGAAGCCGGTGCCGCTAACCTGCTGGGACTGCAACGGAACCGGAACCGTCCTGACACTGAACCGAAAGTGTCCGGCCCTGCCCTGCGACCGCTGCAACAAAACCGGAACCGTCCCGGCTGAGACGAAGCGGTGGGTTGAATGGGGCCAGATCATCAAAGACCGCCGCACCGCCATGAGATTCCTGCTTGTCGATTGGGCACGCTTAAACGGATACGACTTCCTGCAACTGTCCCGCGCCGAGCGCGGCATCCTGGACCCCCGCCAGTTCCACGGCCCCTGCGCGGGACCGCCACCGCCCGAATTTCTTCTTGACACCGCTTCGGAAACCACCGGAATGGAAACAAAAACGTGACGCTGTGTTTCTACGCGAAAATGGAATCTGCCAAGGTTGCCGGGAGGAACCCATAGAGAACGTCCACCATACCACCTACGCCCATCTTTTTGATGAACCGCTATATGAATATTGACGGACCTCCGCTGAATGGGATCAATGTCTGGATGTTGTCATCGGCTCGCAAGTGTCAGTTGGCAGGGGTGTCTGCATGGGAAGCTGAAACACGGATCAGGCAATTCAATGGCTCGGCTCGCCGCCCATTCAAGCCAAACGAAGTGAAAAGGGCTGTAGAAAAAGCCTACGCCACCACGCTACCAGATTCTCCCCAAACAAGGGTGGAAAAGCCAAAGTGGGTTCCTTCAAAAACCAATTCCAAATTCAGGAAGTGGAACAAAAACGTCGCCCGTTATGATTTATGGGAAGCATCACCAGATCGACTGGATGGCGGAATCACCCCAACAATGATTCTCCAATGGCTTTTCCCCGATTCTTCCAAATTGGTGTGTGTCGGGAAATCCGTCTATGAATTCCATACGGCCCGACTCGAACGGTTCAAAGACCTGACAACGTGCCAATTCATCGTCCCTTGCTACATGACCGCCAAGACAGGGATCACACAGGATGGCAAGGAATCCATGCACTGCTTGGCCAACTGTGGCCCGCGCCGGTTCTGTGTCTGCGACTTTGACGAACCTAAAAGCGAAGATCACCCGTCGATCATCTGGCACCTGCGAAAGTTGTTCAACCTTGTCATGGTTCTTTCCAGCGGCGGCAAGTCGCTTCACGCATGGTTCCATGTGCCGGAACTGGATGAACCGGAATTCTGGAAAACTGCTGTTCCTTTGGGGGCCGATCCCGTTCTCATGCGAAACCGGTCATCATTTGTCCGAATCCCGTTCGGAACCCGAGACAATGGAAACCTTCAGGAAGTCATCTATTTCGACCAAAACAAAACGATTGTATGAAACGGTTCACAGAAACAAGAAAATGGGAAGATCCATGGTTTCGGAAATTACCAGCAGGAGCAAAACTAGCCTTTCTTTACATTCTTGATAATTGTGACTCTTCTGGAGTTTGGGTTGAAGATCAAGAACTTGGCAATTTTATCATAGGAATGACGATTCCATGGGAAAAAGCAATCGAATCCTTTGGAGATAGGGTTGTCAGATTGGAAAGCGGAGCATTGTGGCTTGTGAAATTTATTGAATTTCAATACGGAAAATTGTCTCGTGAATGCAAACCTCATATTCCCGTGTTCAATCTTCTTGAAAAACACGGAATTGACTTGGAATCAGTCATACAAACGGGGAATTGTGGTAAAAACGGAGTTCCTCAAAATTTGAGGCAAAAGGTGATAGCCAGGGATGGAAACATCTGCGCTTACACGGGAAAAAAACTTTTGATTTCAGAAATCGTAATTGACCATGTCGTCCCAAAGTCAAAAGGAGGGAAAGACGTGATGGAAAACTTGGTGGTTTCGTCTATTGAAGCCAATGCGGAAAAATCTGATCTGTGTCTGAAAGACTACTGTTCCAAAGCAAAATTGAATTATGAAGCCATTTTGGATTGTCTTAACGAAAGGCTATCCAAAGGCTATTCAAAGGCTATTGATAGCCTACAAGAAAAGGAAGAGGAAGAGGATAAAGAAAAAGAAAAGAGCAAAATCACAAAAATCACAAAGCCGTCAGAAGCGGCTGAATCCATCTACGGGGAATATCCCCGAAAGATCGGCAAGGGAGCGGCGATCAAATCCATCGAGAAATGCCTCAAAACAAAAAAGGCTGAATTTCTCATCGAACGGGTGAAATCGTTTGCCGTCACATGTAACGGGAAAGATCCCAAGTTCATCCCTCATCCGGCGACATGGTTCAATCAGGAAAGATACGATGACGAACCGGATGCCGAATTCAAGCCGGAACCGGTTGAATCGAAATTCCAATCCGAATACCAGCGCACCGGACTCCGCCCGCTCTATGACTGAATCCATTCCATTCGCCGCCCATGCTGAAGCGGCTGCGATTTGTTGTTTGATCGACAATCCGGCCAGATTTACGGCTGAAGCGTGGGAAAGCCAGATTACGGGGGAGTTTCTGCACCTCGCTCATCATTCCGCCTTGTGGGAATTGATTACACGGAGGTTTAGGGATGGAAAATCCGTTGACCCGGTTTCCATCCGCGAAGCCATCAAGGATGAAAAGATCCCTCACCTGACGGTTTCCGACCTGTCCGACGTTCTTCTCACCGAGTTTGATGAAACGGCTTGGCATGGATACGTTGAGACGTTACGGGACCGGCACGCCCGCAGGATTGCCATCGGCGCGGGATCGACGGTTTCTGACCAGAACCTGAACGGCGAGGATGCTGTTGCGGCTCTCAGAGACGCGGCTGAACGGGCAACAGCGGCTTTATCGGGCATTTCGTCCGTCATGAACGCCAAGAAGGCCGTGCAGACGTTTCTGGACAAGATGCGCGAACAACAGGCGAATGGAGAAATCCCAGGATCATCAACAGGAATCACGGTTCTCGATCAGTTGACGGGAGGGTTGAGAAAAGGAGAGCTGTGGGTTATTGGCGGGAAAACATCCATGGGAAAATCCGCTCTCATGCTTCAAATCGCCGAATCCGTTATCGATGATGGGAAGCGGGTGGCCATTTTTTCGATGGAAATGGAAGCTGACGAGATTGTTGGCCGGTTGATTTCATGCAGCCAAAAAATAGATTTCGGGGAAATTCGAAATCCAAGAACCCTCACGGCATGCGCTCTTCCAAAAATCAAGACCGCCGCGCAAGCATTGGCAACCAGCGGACTGATGATTTGTGATGCCGCCGACCAAACGATTGAGACGATTTCAGGGAATTGTCAAAGATTGGCTGATTCCAACGGAATAGACTTGGTGGTGATTGATTATCTGCAACTCATCACGGCCCGCAGGATCAAGGGCCAGAACAGAGAACAAGAAGTGGCGGCAATGTCACGAGGATGCAAGCAGCTTGCCAAACGACTGAAATGCCCCGTCATCACGGCAACTCAACTTAATGAACTGGGACAAACACGCGAGTCCAGGGCAATCGAGAACGATGCGGATGCCGTGTTCCTGATTCATCCCAAAAACGACGATATGATGTCCTTGCAAGTTTGGAAGTGCCGTAATGCAAAAAGAGGCGACACGTTTGAAATGAAGTTCCATGGCCATCATCAACAGTTTGTCTTCCTTTAAAAAATAGTTGAGAATTTTCTTGCAAACTTTCACAAAATACACAAATTAGGAACCGGAAACGATTTAACCCACCCGCACCATGACCACAACGAACGCGATGGAGCAACTAAGACGGCACCTGATAGCGGGTGCCAGCATCACGCCGCTGGAAGCCCTCAAACAGTGGGGCATGTTCCGCCTCGGCGCGAGGGTTCACGAACTGCGGCGCAAGGGATGGCCGGTTGCCACGGAACTGATTGGCACGGAGACGGGGAAAGTCGTGGCCCGCTACCAGATGCCTGCCGCAGTATCGCAGAACGCTCAAACGCAGGCACCGACATGAGCGAGACTGACACACTATTCACGCAGGACATGCCCGCTCATGGCGGTTGCCCTGCCGTGTCTTGTTCTCCATCGCAGGCCGTGTTGGATATTGGCTTCGCTCACGATCGCACAACGGGAAAAGAAGACTGGCTAACCCCGCCTGAAATCATCCGGGAGCTTGGACCGTTCGACCTCGATCCTTGCTCGCCAATGCCCCGCCCGTGGGACACTGCCGCCAAGCACTAC
>Ga0208613_1000078_pt1 | contig 40756 bp, 32 predicted proteins | sample CryBogmetaGMA6M_FD_184543 | JGI IMG/M metagenome (GOLD analysis project Ga0208613, IMG submission 184543) | Freshwater microbial communities from Crystal Bog, Wisconsin, USA - MA6M (SPAdes) | ecosystem: Environmental > Aquatic > Freshwater > Lake | place: Crystal Bog, Wisconsin, USA | collected... | reverse complement strand
AACCATGTTTGCTGCCGAGAACTTTGCCATCCTGAGATCCATTATCGATACAGCCATCAAAAACAAACAAGATGTTCTCCCGGCTCTGAATGTAATTGCTCATTACAAAAGGGACTGATTAGTTACAGTTATTGTATTTGATTTGATACCATTTGAAATATGGTATTCATTTTTTCATTCTCTGATTTTATCAGTGCAAATTCAGAAGAACTTTTTGGACCAATGGATGATCCCTTATATCAAGGGATGTTAATTATAGGAATCCATTGGCCCGGATAGCTCTAAGTTATTCTTACCTAAGAATTGGAGTGTTTTATCGGGGGTATAGTTGCCTGGTAGATAAAGATTAATTTCTGATATGACTTGACTTAATTCGGCAGGAATCCTACAATTGCTTGGACCTAATTGATTGAAAAGGAAATAGCTTATAATCAAACGACCAAAGCAGTGGAAAAGTTGAAGAAATCGAGTATTTTTTAGCTTCAAAACCTGATAAGACTGGTAAACTTCTCATTTGAAGGATTTTGCAACAGAAGGAAGAAAGCATTCATAATGATAACCTTAGTTGTTGTATCCTGCCGAGGATTGCTTTTATTAACAAATCCAAATATATAGAAATATTTTCATAATGTCAAGAAGTAAACGATATTTTTTGCATTGACTAATTTATTTTATTTCAATCTGATTTTTACTTTCAGATTAATATATTGTCTATCTGTTCTTAAGGATAATCGCAACAGATCAATGCAGGCTTGATTCGAAATATAATTCTATAAATCAGATTATCAGTTATTTATATTTACATAAAATTTTGTAATCGAAGTCTGATTTGTAAAAATTCCGATTATCGGAATACCTGAATCCGATAATCGGAAAACTTAATTCCTATATTCGGAATTTGGATTACGGATTTCCATACTTCCACATTAATTTTGAAATGGTACTATAACATATACACATCTTTTATCAGAAAAATCAACAAAAGAAAATAAAAAGACATCCCTGTCAGTTTTTAAAACACCTGGTTGCAAAGGCATTTTATAGCTTGGAAATGGAAGTGAAAACCAACTTATTTATCAGGTTCAAACAATGGGAAACGGTTTTGATGTTTCCGCTTGGGGTGTATGACCAGAAGAAGGTGGGGATTCTGTTGAAACACAAGGTAAAGGAAAACGACTACCTTAAATCATGATATGATTTTCCCCGACTATAACTGCTTCAGAAATACGTTCCGGGGACAATGTGGAACAGCAGATAAAAAGCAGGTCAGCTTTTATTACGACAACAGTACTCCTTCATGGAAAGTAAGATCTTTTGTAGCTCAGCCGGAGAGTAAAATGATGAATAACATCTTTTGAATACCTCTGCTTTAAGGTCATTTTCCGAAATTGCAGGGAATTCCTGCCGTATTGAATTCTCCAGCACCATTCTTCCAAAGGAAATCAATTCATCTCCGATCCTGAACCTTTCAGATTCCGATTTTGCAAGCATGATCTCAAGCTGCATCCTTGTAATATCTTCAGGAGTGTCGTTCATAAATGTTACATCAGGTTGAATGTGCGAAAATTCAACGTACGGCACCAGGATATGATGTAGTTTTTATCAATACCCGGGAGTCCAAGGAGCATCTTGATATCTCCTGCCTGTCGGTCGCTCTGTAATTGCTGGATCCATCCGATTTTTGATATCGCCAGGTCTTCGGGTGTAACTATCCAGACTGGAATATCATCAATTTCCTTTCTGATCCTTCTTGAGAACTCAAGCTGCCTGTATTCAGTATCTTTTCTTACAATAAAATCTATTTTCAGACCTGTTCTGTGATCAATGACATTGAACATCCCTCTTTTCCTGATCTCGGCTTTCACAGTTTCATCATTCAGGTAATAACCTTCAGAGAATATGGTCATGAATTCTGTCAGATTGGACTGGTCGAGCTCGATGACAATATCAATATCCATTGTCATGCGTGGGATACAATACACATTCAGGGCAAGACTGCCGGAAATCATATACGGGATCCCTTTCTTATCCAACATCCCGGTGACGGTTTTTAACAATTCCCTGATCATGAGTCAAAGGTAAGCAAGATCAGGTGATAAAACGACCTCCACAATGTTTTTATGGATTGCCTGTTTCACAAATAGGGTAAGTAAGGTATTAGAGAAACGATTTGCCTGATCCGTGATCCCGGCGCGATCCGTATCCGAGACCCGCTGAACATAAAGCCCTATTTTTCCAGCGCGTCCAGGGTTTTCCTGTCGAAAATCCTGGCCACGGGGTAGATACCTTTGCGGTTGTCGGCGTAAGGTGACTTATTGTAAAACCAGTTCAGTATGTTCGAAGGTGATTTTGCAAAAACCGTATCCGTTACTTTTTTTGTTTCAAACTCAGTGCGTAGGCCGGCATCCGCGGCCAGCATGTCGGCAGCCAGCTGCTCCAGCACATAATTCTCGCCATATTCCTTCTGCTCGAAAACCGCGTCGAAATACCCCCAGTAAAGCATGGATCCATTCCCTTTGGGCTCGAGAAAATGAGGGATGATCCTCCCGCACTGCTGGTTCGTTTCAACTATCGCCGAACCTTTGGGGATGAGCCTGTCCTCGGTGATTTCATCATATTCAATATTCGTCACCGCATGATGGCCTTCATACGGAGCCTGTTGCCATTTGGGGTTTTTAAACCTGTATGTCTGTATGCGGATGACTGTGTCCATGGATGTCCATCGTATCACCGCTCCGTGCAGTTCCAGCCTGGAAATGATCTCTGCCCATTCAACAGGGATGATGTAAGCCAGTGGCAGGTTTACGTTGACCACAGGTTTTGCTGCGGCAAAATAGGGTGACGAGAAGGTTGCCGGGGTCTTGCTGTATTTGATCCACTCCCCTCCGCTCACATCGCTTTTGCTCGCCGTGTACTCAAAACCCAGGAAATCAACCATCACGCTGTCGGTCATGCTGGTCTCAAAACGCAGGGGAAAAGGCTTTTTAAGAAATTCCCCCGAAACCACGAGGTGGTCGGCATCAAGTTCAAGTTTTTGCAGCTGCTTCCCCTCCTTTGCAAGTATCTCCATCGTGGTCTTGATGCATTCATAGGTCGCTTCCACCCGCTGGTTGTATGGTTTCAGCATATGCGTTTCGATGAGCAGTCCGGGCCGGTTCCTCAAAGCAGTATAGCCCTGCGAAAGCATTGGAGGCGCAACTTCGCTGATAAGCCCGCTTTTAGGGTCATGCCATTTGCGGTAATCCACATAAGGAAAAGCGGGAAAGCCACTCTTTAAAAGGTGTTCCTTCATTTCGGGAACGAAATTGTTGGCCGACCAGGCCGTGAGCCCATCATCCATATCACCGAATACCTCGACAAGATACGTGAGCACATACTGGTAATCGGCCCCGTCGGTGGTATGGCTGTCGATAAAGAATTCGGGCATCCAGCGATTGAACAGCTTAAGCCAGGCATGCATCTCGGGGGTTTCGGCCTTCAGGAAATCCCTGTTCAGGTTCAGGTTGTTCGCGTTGACCCTCCATCCCATTTCCTTTGGGCCGTTCTGGTTGATCCTGTTGTACGGACCAAAGCGCTCATGTCCGTCGACATTGAAAATAGGGATAAACAGGAGGGTGACATTATCAAGAATGTTTTTGAATGCGGATGATGGAGCTCCATGCCCGAAACCTGAGGTTTTATGCAAGGTTCCGCCTGGATTTCCAATGACCATATCCCTTACCAGCATCAATCCTGCATCCTTACCCTCACTTTCGCCCGGGTGAATGCAGGCCTGTACCAGCAATACTACCCTTCCTTTTTTGCGGATGGCGCCGGGATTTGTCAGCCCGTCCTTATCAATGATCAGCAAGGGCAGGTCCCTCCCCTGGGCACTTTTCCCGAAACTGCTGTATTGCACCATGGGAGACTCTTTTGCAAGTTCCCTGCAGAATGCAATGGTCTGGTCGTAACGCGGGGTTTCGGTGCCACCCGATTTTTCATAAAAGGTTTCCCGGTTTTTCTGGGAGTAACCGGAAAGAATGGTGGTGATGAGTACAAGGCAGAGTATGTTTGTTTTCATTAGGCGAATTTTCTGCTTCAAAAGTAATAAAACCCTGACACAATAACGACCGGCAGGACCGAATGCCATGAGCAATGTCACAACTTTTATGCCCTTCATAAAGATTGCCTTAGTTACGTTTTGGATTTGAAATTGAACTATGCGGATTTCTGATTTACCTTAAAAATGTCATGAGAAATTTCCATCACTAACAGAGTCTGGTTTATTGATAATAGTTAATAGTGTAAAAAAATTAGACACCAGTGTAAAAATATTTGACAGTACTGTAAAAATATTTTACACATATGTAACATTTATTATAATTCATATAATTGAATTTTAATTATATGTGAAATTGGTATAATATTTGCTATCCAAATATGGATTATTTATATGAGAAGCTGTCTTTTACTACCCTATCTAACATCGCTTCCTATCCTTCTCCTGCCGTCAACAAATATTTTATATTGCTCAACTATGTTCCAACAAATATTGAAATTTATGATACAAATGTTTGCTTTTTACGTATTTAATTGTTATATTTACAAAAATGATTAAACTATAATGCTATTAGGTTCAATAATTAACTTAGATTTCAAGAGTTTCAAAAAAATATTATTAATTAGTATCCTGTTTTTCTATCTGGGATTCAATACTCTTGGACAGCCATTGCAAATAATTTGGCAACGTTGTTACGGAGGAAGTGATGATGATTTTGGATTATCAGTCTTGCCATCATCGTCAGGTTATTATCTTTTTGGCCAGACTTCTTCAAACGATGGTGACGTAAATGGGAACCATGGGAGCGCTGATTTTTGGCTATTGGGGATTGATTCATCAACAAATCCTGTATCAACAAAATGTTTTGGTGGTTCTGGCTTAGATGGAGCAATTCAAATGAAAAGTTGTCCTGACGGCGGCTATATTTTATCTGGTGAGCCATGGTCAACAAATGGCGATGTTACTAATAATCATGGAGGTTGCGATTATTGGCTTATTAAAACAGATAATGAAGCTAATGTTCAATGGCAGAAATGTTTTGGTGGCAGTTGCAACGATGAGATTCTTAATCTTCAGGTTACTTCGGACTCAGGTTTTTTGTGTTCAGGGGTTTCTTGTTCCACAGACGGAGACGTTACCGGTAATCATGGACTTAATGATTTATGGGTAATAAAAGTCGATAAAAATGGGAATTTAAAATGGGAAAAGTCTTTAGGAGGTTCAAGCCAGGATGTTGGAACGTGTGCCGCTGAAATAAATGATGGAGGCGTGATCATAGGGGGATTGACAGAGTCAAACGATGGGGATGTGAATTGTCAGCAACATGGTGGATATGATGCCTGGATGGTTAAACTTGATTCGTTAAGGAATATTGAATGGCAAAAATGTTATGGAGGTAGTAATACTGACGCGATCATTCAAATATTGCCCCAGGATGACGGTTCATATTTGTTTCTGGGTAAAACTGATTCCTATGATGGCGATATCACAGATCAACACGGAGCAGGTGATTTTTGGGTAGGAAAAACAGATCATTGGGGGAACCTTCTTTGGAATCATTGTTACGGTGGAACAGAATATGACGATCCATTGTTTATTAAAAGACTGTCAGATGGAAAATTTATAATTGGAGGTCAAACAAAATCAAATAATGGTGATGTTACAAATAATCACTCATTTACCGGATACACGGATATGTGGATTATTAAAATTACCAGTGATGGTGACTTGATTTGGGAGCAATGTTTTGGTGGTACGTTTAATGAATTTATGTCTGATGCAATTGAGATACCGGGTAACCGGTTATTGTTAATAGGCGCAACTAATACCTCAGATAATACAGGGGATGTACAATGTGTCCATCATGGTCCGGGGACTTATGACAATTGGCTTCTGATGGCATATGACTCCACCACTGTAGGAATTAAAGAGAATTCAAATTTTTCTTTTAGAATTATTGCTTCTCCCAATCCGGCTGATGATTATGTAAAATTCTCCTATAAATCCCAAGAAAGCCTTTTTGGAATTGAGATAAAAGTTGCTAACCAACTTGGTCAGATTGTCAAAGAAGTGACCCTGCCATCAGCTATAAATGAATTGACATGGGATACCAGCAAAATCCCTTCAGGAATTTATTACTACTATTATCGGCTTGGAAACACCAACGGGACCGGAAAAATCGCCATTATGAAACTATAAAGAAATTCTCCACTCAAAACCTTCTACCAAAATACGAAACAGAACATTTAAGATTTTCAATAGGATAACACCCTAGTTATCAATAATTGTATATCTAAATTATTAACCTATGAAAAAAATGTTTCGAATTTTCTTAACTATGTTGCTGTTTTTCACATCAGCAACGATTTGTATGTCTCAAATTACAAAACAACAGGCCATTACCTTTGTTATGGATTCTATTGTCGCCGATCAGGTTGATAGCGTAAACGTATTAATGGAAGTTGATTTGCAGACCGGTTCGTATTATATTCTACGTCCGTGGGATTCAATTGCAGCCCCTTACTTTTCCTATTGGATCTTTTTTATTGATTTACAACCGAAATATGCATGGGGACATGCGTGCGAGTATATTTTTATTAACTCGAGTAGTGGTGAGTATTCCATTATTTCAAATCATTTACCTCCTTTCAGACCGGACAACAGCTTAGAACAGGTGTCAATGTCTTATATAGCCCCAGTTTGTCCGATTGATCCCTCAATACAACATAATAGACCTTATCCTACTGAAAACCATCATCTTTATGCTATTATGTTTTCCGGGGGTGATTATGCTATTGGAGGTCCTCCGGGTAATGCAGCATTCTATTACGCTTTTAGTCATATGTAATGCGCCTTAAGAGAACATGGTTTCCCAAAAGAAAATATAAAGGTTTTACTTTCAACAGGTTCGACCCTAAACAATAACGATGTTCTTTCATTAGACTTGGATAACGATGGAGTAGCCGAGATCCCCCCAATGCCATGTACTCCTGCTAATGTTAAAAATATTCTTGATAACCTTGCAACCCAAATGACACAAGGTGATTTGCTTTATGTTTATGTTACCACTCATGCTGATATAGATAATACTTACAATCCACCTAAATATTATTTTGATCTGATGGGTGGTCTAAATAGTAAATTGTACAATGATGAATTTGCTGATAAGCTTAATCTCGTCCAATGTTCTCAGATGATAATTGATATTTGGTCCTGCCTATCTGGTGGTTTTGTACCGGCTTTAAATGCAATGTCAAACCCTGCAAAAAAAACAATTTTAACAGTTACAAATAGTTTTAATCCAGCAACAACAGGTGGTACAATTCCTGCAGCAACATGTATGTTCTCATATAATTATGCTAACATCACAGCATTTAGAGGCTGGCATCCTGATGTATTGAACCCTGCCCATCGCGCTCCCTGGGCAGTAACTTACGTAATAGGAACACTCCCTCAATTTCAATCCTTATACGGCCAAAGCGAGCTTAATTATGATGATCCAAATAATGGAGGAAATGGTAATGGGATTCAGGATATTAATGAAGTAATAAACTATACGAAATATGATGGTCAATTCCCTGACCAGGGAACAAAACTGTATGAGGATGGTTTTATTGTTCACGCTTCACTTTATGACCCTGTGGAAGATCTATTGAGCTTAAAAGGAATTACTGGAAAAGTAATATATTCACAAGTGATAACGGGTTCTCAAAATGCACCTAATCACTTTTTAATCGGAGATAACTTATCAATCGAACCAGGAATTGAATTAACATTATCTCAGAATACAACATTCCACATCTGGAATTCAAAATTAATTGTCAAACCTGGCATAGAACAACCACTTGTTAACGGAGGTAAACTAATAATTGATGGAGCAACTCTAACTTCTTCGGATAATAGTTGGAAGGGAATTGAGGTTTGGGGAGATAAATCTAAATCTCAATATGAGGATCCGCTTAGCGGATATTGCGCACAGGGCACTTTAATATTCAAAAATAATGCTCATGTTTATAATGCATCTGATATAATTCTTTCTAATCCTAACGATAATAATTTAACTGGTGGAATTATAAGGGCAACAGACTCCTGGTTTTATAATAATAAAACATCATCGGATTTTAGATCCTATCACAATTTTATTCCTGGCAATCCCTTAACTCCACATACTGGTAATTTAAGCTATTTCTCACGCTGTCATTTCGAAGTAGATAATTCATATAATCAAACGGATCCATTCACATCACACATAATAATGAGTGATGTTGAAGGAATTCGTATTACCGGTTGTAATTTTATCAATTCAAATAATACTTTAACTGGTTCGGACAGAGGGGTTGGTCTTAATACCATCGATGCAGGATTTTGGGTCGGCCCGGATTGTTCAAGTAAAGCGCTCCCATGTCCTTCATCAGATGTTATTCCTACGATTTTTCAGAGTTTGTATACTGGCATTAATGCCTCATCCAGCGCCTCAACAAATACATTCGGAGTTAATAAATCTCAATTCATAGATAATGGTTACGGAATTTGGTTAAGAAATATAAATAATGCAGCAATAACACAAGATACATTTGATATCGGTCCCAATATCTCATGCCCAACTTTTACGGGAGGAATAGGAATTCAATTAGAATCTTGTGATGGATATAAGATTGAAGAAAACAATTTCAAACATACTGGAAACTCTCCTCAAGGTGTTCAGTTTATCGGCATTCTGAATAAAGGTTTTATAAGTCCTGGGTATGTACTGCATGATAATGAGATATATCTGAATATTTTTCATGATATTAATGTTGGAAATCAAGCTAATAATTCTAATGCCAACGAAAATGGTGATGCTGGTTTATGTTATATATGCAATAAAAATTATAACAATCAGCAGTATGATTTCAATGTGTCTGATCATGGCATTAAACAAAATCAAGGTAGTCAAAATAATCCCGCTGGAAATAGATTCTCTAAAATGGGTACAACTGAATCTGATTTTAAGAACACATCACAATTAGCAATATCTTACTACTATCATGACAACCAAAATCTGTTAAATGATCAACGCCCGGATTATTATACCCCTAATAAGCTTTTCCCTTATGGGACATTACAACAGCCTTATTGTGGATCACATTTAGGTGGTAGTGGAAACGGAACTGAACACCTTACTGGCGGGCAAATTGATTCCCTTCAACAATCCTTTGCCTATTATTCAGATGCATATAACAATACTTTAAATTTATTTGAATCCCTCAAAGATGGGGGAAATACAAGTGGATTGGATGCTGATATTTCGAGCAGTACCTCGGATGGAACTATGGCATTAAGGGATGAATTACTTGGCTATTCGCCACATCTTTCAAAAGAAATTCTACAGGCTGCAGCAGCTAAAACTGATGTTCTGCCAGATCCAATTCTTTTTGAGATTCTTGCGGCCAATCCTGACGAACTTCGAAATGGTGAATTACTTACCTATTTAACGAATAAAACCAACCCACTTCCAGACTATATGATTGAAATGCTGAGTGAGATTGCTGCTGATACAACCTATAAAACTACACTGGAATCAGAACTCTCACGATATGAGGCCGAAAGAACCCGAGCTGCCCATTCCCTGATTTGAAATATTCTGCAAGACAGTACTGTGGATTTTACAAACCTTAGAAATTGGCTTGATAATCAACATAGCATGACATCAGACTATCAGATTATTGATTCATGGTTGCAGGAAAAGAATACTTCATCCGCCCTATCCCTACTGAATCTTATACCTCAACTATATCCGTTGGATTCAATTGGAACCGTTGAATACAATTACTATAAAAGCTTTAAAACATGGCAAGCCGGTTTAATTGATCAAAATATCGATATGATTAATCTTGATTCGACTCAAATTGCTTACTTACAGAGTATTGCATCAAATAGTCAGGGTATTGCAGGTTTGCAGGCAAGCAATATTCTTGAATTTGCTTTTAGGGTTCCTTATATTAGCTGTCCGGGATGTCCCAACGGTCCAGTGAAAGAAGGATCAAATAACAAGGGTGATCTCTTGAATAAAATATATGAACCTCGTGTTTCTATCAAGCCAAATCCATCGAATACCTGGGTTGCATTTACCTATCAGATATTTAAAGGAGAATATAATTCATTTATCAAAATAAGCAATCTAAATAATGAGGTAATAAAAAGCATATCTCTGAATCATTCTCAAGGTCAGGAAATTCTGGATACTTGTGAAATTCCTTCCGGTGTTTATATCTACACTCTCACTAATGGACCTTATTCGAAATCAGGTAAATTATCAGTGACCCATTGAGTATTTTAAATTATCTGTAATGCTGAAAATGCCTTGATTTTAGGAGTTGATTGTTGCCTGTTTTTGGATCATATCAGTAGGCAAATGTTAATGAAAAAATAAAAAGTAAGCAAATGTATTTTTTCAAACTCACTTTTAACAAGAACTTGGTGGATGGTAAAAGAGTAATTGTTGAATAAAACTGTCCAACCTTAGGTATTTATATTATCCCTCACAGCAATCCTTGCATTAAGAAACTTTTTGTAAGTGTTTTGTTTCTTAGTGTCGGAATTTCTATCTTTGCAGCCTCATTCAAACAAGAAAAATTTTACTGCATCTCAATGGATAACACCTTGAAAGACATATTGGAAAAAGTAAGGGAACTGTTTTTTAAATACGGGGTCCGCTCTGTTTCCATTGATGATATCTGCAGGGAGCTGGGGATCTCAAAAAAGAAGCTTTACGAGTTTGTCAGCAGCAAACATGAACTGGTGGCAAAATTGCTTGAACTTGAGCGCCAGAATTTCGAAGTTATCTTTGAACAGTATAATTTTGAAGGGGTGAATGCGATTGATATCCTTCTTACTGTAAGCAAGGAAATAGGAGAACATTTCAGGGATGTCAGCCCATCGATGACCTTCGATCTGAAAAAATACTATCCCGAGGTCTACCATCATCATGTGGAAGAGAGGATAGAATTTATTTTCAAGAAGATACAGGTGAATCTTACCAAAGGGATCGGCCAGGGTGTATACCGTACCGACCTCAGCGTCGAGCTTATAGGCCGTCTGTATATCCGCAGGCTGATGGATCTTCATAACCCTGAGTTTTTCCCTGCCGAGAAATTTTCGTTCCGTACCTTATACGATGTCATGATAGATAACTTCATACGCGGCATCGCTACTGAAACAGGGCTTGCCTATTATGAAGCAAAAAGAACAAATCTGAACTTTAAAAAATTCGATTGAACAATGTACTACTCAAGAAATCTGTTATGGAGAATATTAGCTGTATTATTCACCTTTAATTCTGCTTTCCTTAATGCCCAGACCCAGGTAAAACTAAAACCCCTGGAATTCACTCTTCAGCAGGCACAGGATTTCGCTTACGAGAATAACTACGACCTTAAGAATTCGGCGACTGATGTTCTGATTGCCCGTAAAATGGTCAAACAAAACACCGCTATCGGTCTTCCTCAGGTTAACGGGGAAGCCGACTACGTGGATTATCTCCAGATACCTACGGTGCTGATCCCGGGCTTTGGCGCTTTACAGATGGGTGCCGAATACAATTTGACGGGCAAGCTGTCATTGACCCAGCTGATCTACAGCGGACAGTATCTTGTTGGTTTGCAAACTGCCAAGGCTTATCTTGAAACGGCAAAGCAGAAGAACCTGAAAGACAAGGTTGACGTGAGAGACCAGGTGGCTAATGCATATTATATGCTTCTTGTAGCGGATGAAGCCATCAAGATCCTGGATTCAACGTATGTGGTCGTGAGCAGGCTTGTTGTTGAAGCAAGAAAAGCCCAGGAGCAGGGGCTGATAGAAGATATCGACGTGGACCAGGCCGATCTGAACCGTTCGAACCTCGAAGCCCAGCTTACCGATACCAGGAGCAGCCGAAACGTTGCCTATGCAAACCTTAAATTTGTGATCGGAATTAAGGATAACCAGGAAATGGTACTTACCAACAACCTGGAGTATTTCCTGGCCCAGGTTGACCGGGATGCCCTGATCAACCAGCCTTTTGATTTTAAAAGGAACATTGACTATACCCTCTTGCAAAAGTCAGATTACCTGACTTTGATGCAGTATAAGCTGTCAAAAACCGCCTATCAACCCACCCTGGCAGGCTTCCTCGGAGTGCAGGCCAATGCCATGAGGACCGAGTGGAATTTTACGGATTCGCACCAGCCATGGTTCCAGACCACCAACTGGGGATTGCAACTGCAGGTTCCGATATGGAGCAGCGGGAGCAGGAAATATGCCGTTGACCAGGCCCGCCTGAATGTTGAGAAAACAAAGGTCACCGATGAAAAGATGAGGGTAGGACTTGAACTTCAGGTTGAAACAGCGAGAAAGGATTTCAGTAATGCCTATGCAATCTACATGAACCAGAAAAAGGGATTTGAGATAGCGCTTAAGATCTACACCAAGACCATGACCAAATACCGCCAGGGTCTTGCTTCAAGCACCGACCTGAACCAGAGGTATTCACAGTTCCTGGTAACGAACAATAGTTACATGCAGTCTATTTTCGGCGTCCTCAGCCAGAAGACAAAGCTGAACAAGTTGCTGGAACAATTCTAGACCCCTTGCCGTAATCCGTAATCCGTAATCCGGGTCACGATTCACGGTTCACGATTCACGATTCACGGTTCACGGTTTTCTTCATTCTCTTCAGATCTTTCCTGCGCCTGTATCCTACGCTGGCCCGTGCATCAATCAAAAGCAGCGCCGGCACAAAGATCAGGGTGAGGAATGTGGCAAAGCTCAATCCGAAGATAATAGTCCATGAAAGCGGCCCCCAGAAGGATACATTATCGCCCCCGACCCAGATATGCGGGTTCAGTTGTGAAAAAAGTGTGACGAAATTGATGTTGAAACCTACTGCAAGTGGAACCAGGCCAAGCATGGTAGCTGTTGCTGTCAGGACTACCGGGGTGATCCTGGTCTTTCCGGCGCCTACGATTGCTTCACGGTAAGAATTTCCGCGGGCTTTTAACACATCTGCAAATTCCACAATCAGGATCCCGTTCCTCACAACTATACCTCCCAGGGCAACAATCCCTATGCCTGTCATAGTAATGACGAATGGCATTTTGAAAATGACCATCCCGATAAATACCCCGATAATACTAAAGATTACTTCGCTGAGAATAATAAGGCTCTTGCTGAGGCTTCCGAACTGGGTGATCAGAATAAAAAAGATAAGCCCCAATGCAATGATCATTGCATTGACAAGGAAAGCCATAGTTTCAGCCTGGTCTTCCCTTTCACCGGTGAAGTTGACCTCCACGCCTTTGGGAAGGGTATAAGTCTTCAAAGCAGCCCCTATATTGGCGATCACTTCATTCGCGGTATGACCCGAAGTCACATCCGACGAAAGGGTGATCACCCGCTTGAGGTTTTTACGTTTGATCCCGCCGTAAGTATCCCTGTAATTGACCTGTACAACGGCCGAGATCGGGATCTGCCTTAACTGTCCCGAGGTCATGTCACGGTATGTGATCCTGGCATTGATGAGGTTGTTGACATTTTTTCGCTGGGTTTCGGAATACCTCACCTGTATGGGATACTCATCTTCATCCTCCTTATACTTTGATGCTTCGTAACCATAAATGGCAGTCCTCAGTTCCATCCCGATCTGCCCTACGCTGAGCCCTTCACGGTTGGCCCTGATCCTGTCAACATCCATAACGATCTCGGGTTTGCTTTCGTCGAAATCGGACCTGAGCCTGTCGATGCCGGGTATCTGTAATGAATCGAGGTAAGTGAGGAATTCCTTCGAGGTTGCAATAAGATCCTCAATGTTCTCACTCGTGATCTCGATGTTGATGGGTTTGCCTGTTGGAGGCCCCATTTTGTTCTTCTCAACCGAAAGTGTAACCCCGGGTATGTTCTGAATATTGGCCCTGATCTTGTCCATGTAATCCAGGGTCTGTATACCATGCCTGTCCTTGCTTTCAACGAAATTCACAGTGACCTTGCCCCTCTCCGGAGAGACGGAACGGTCAAAGAAACTTTCGCCTGCGCCAAGTCCCACATTGGCAATAATGGATTCCACCACCGGGTTGTCCTTGCCAAGTATGGTGGTCACCCTGTTTTCGACTATCCTGGTTACCGAATCGGTTACCTTCTGATCGGTACCAACAGGCATTTTAACATATATAAAAACAGTGGCAGGGTTGTTGTTCGGGAAGAACAGCACCTGGGGTTTGAACGCCCCGAATAGCATCAGGGTGAAGACGAAAAGAGCGATGACGCCGGCAAAAAGATAGTAAGGATTACGCCCTTTAAGGAAGAACCGCAACTGCCTTTCATAAAAATTCAGGACGGCAGGCCACAACACGCTCTGGAACTTGATGATGGCATTTTTCAGCCAAAGCCTGTATATCACGTTGAGAATCAGGGCAAACATCAGCAGGTTTCCCATAGTAAATACCCTTGCAGCATAAAACAGAACAGCAAAGGCAGCAAGGATGATGCTGCTGACCATGAAGGGTTTCTTTTTAAGCTTATATGCCTTTCCTTCATACTCATGCTTCATGAAGGTGACAGCAAACACCGGGTTTATGATGTAGGCCACGAAAAGAGAGGCAAAGAGAGTAATGATGAGCGTAACCGGGAGGTAGTGCATGAATTTACCCACAATGCCCGGCCAGAATACCAGCGGGAAAAATGGAGCAAGGGTCGTTAATGTACCTGAAAGAATGGGAAGGAACACTTCCCCGGCGGCATACTTCGCTGCAGCTTTTATATCCGGAATATCACGGTGTACCCTATGGGTATTCTCAATAACCACGATAGCATCATCGACGATGATCCCAAGTGCAAAAATGAACCCGAACATAACGATCATGTTCATGGTAAATCCGAGCTGGGGCATTATGAGGTATGCCACGAACATCGAAAGGGGAACCGATAAAGCCACAAAGAAAGCATTGTTCAGCCCCATAAAGAACATCAGCACCACGGTGACCAGCAGGAACCCGATGATGATGGTGTTGTTCAACTCTTCCAGGGTGCTCCTTGTAAATCTCGACTGTTCACCTGTAAGTTCAACCTTAAGATCAGGAGGATAAGAAGCTTTCTGCATCTCCTTAATAATGTCCTTGATCTTGTCGGAGGCGTTCAGGAGGTTGGCACCGCTCTTTTTAATGACATTGAGGGTGATCACGTTCTTGCCTTCAAAACGTGCAAAACTTTCCTGCTCCTTGTAAGAATCCTTTACTTCGGCAATATCTTTTATATAAACGGTTGCTCCGCTGGATGACTTAAGGATGATGTCATTGATCTCCTCGGGCGACTTGAACTGCCCTGTCACCCTGAGGGTGCGCTTCAGGCCGAAATTGGTGACAGTCCCTGCCGAAACAGTTACATTTTCAGCTGCAATTGCGTTCTGGATATCCCTGAATGAAACTGATGCGGCCTGCATCTTGTACATGTCTACATTTATCTGGATCTCGCGGTCCAGGGCGCCTACAATATCCACGCGGGTGATCTCGGGAAGCGTCTCAATTTTATCCTGTGCGTCCTTTGCGTATTTCTTCAGCCTCTGCAGGTCATAATCCCCCGAGAGGTTGATATTCATAATGGGGATCTCCGAAATGTCAACCTCTGCGATATCAGGATCATTCGGAAGGTTGTTCGGCAGCTTTGATTTTGACTTGTCAACGGCATCCCTCACCCTTTGCTTTGCTTCGGCAACGGGGATGGCGGTTGTGAATTCCACAACAATCGAAGAGAAGTCCTGTATCGAATTGCTGGTGATCTTTTTTACGTTCTGTATCGATTTGCATTCCTTTTCAATAGGCCTGGTCACCAGGTTCTCCATATCCTCGGGAGAAGTTCCCGGGTAAACGGTATTCACGATAATGGTCGGGATGACGATCTCGGGAAACTGCTCCTTGGGAATATTGATATAAGAGAGGATCCCCAGCATGGTGATGATAATTGTAAGCACGTAAATGCTTGACTTATTGTCAATGGCCCAGCTGGTTGCAAAAAATTCTTTGAGTTTTTCCGGCTTTTTCATCTTACATCAGGTCTTTAAAAGGAAATCAATTGACCATCGTAAAGGTCCTTATAGCCGGTGGTGATCACTTTATCACCTTCCTTAAGGCCGTCCAGCACTTCGGTAAGTCCGTTATAGGTGATAAAAGGAGTGACAATGCGTTTCCTTGCACAGGTCTTCCCGTCTTTTACCTCAACAACAAAAACAAAATGGCCTTCATCCTTTGCCGTTTGTATGTAATTCTGGGGTATGGCAAGGCTGTTTTTATTTTCGTAATCCTTGATTCTCACAACAGCAATCATGTTAGCACGGAAGGTCAAACCCTGGGATGCAGGAAGCATGGCCTCAACTGTGAATGTACGGTTGGTCGGATTGATATACTTACTCGAAAAGCTTACCGTTGCATCAAGCTCGGTATTCAGGTCGGGAAGGTACACTTTAACCGGGTCACCGGTTTTGATCTTGTTTGAATACGCTTCACTCACATCGGCAACAGCCTTGGCTCTTGAAAAGTTGACTATCCTGAAACAGGGCTGTGGCGATGCAGGGGATGCCATCTGCCCCACTTTGATAGGGATATCCTCAACCGTGCCGTCGATAGGTGAAACAATCCTTGACATGTCGAGCTGATCCTTCAAGGTATTTATTTTCCCTTCAAGGGATTCCTTGGTGTTTTTGGCCGTGAGATACTGCGCTTCGGAACCTATTTTCTGGTCCCAGAGGTTTTTCTGGCGGTTGAACATATCGGTGGCATAATCCAGCGATGTCTGTAATTCTTTCATTGTTTGCTTGAGGACTTCATTGTCCATATCGGCAAGCACCTGCCCGGCGGTCACATGGTCGCCCTGGGTCACATAGATCTTCGTAACAACTCCTCCCTGGTTACGGGGAACAACCCCGATATTTTCATTACCGTCAATCCTTCCCTGGACTTCAATGTAATGTGCAAACTGGCGTTTTACCGCATCCATGGTCTTCACAATGGTTGCAGTTTGTACTCCCTGGGGGTTGATTTCAATTTCGAGTTTGGTTATCTCGGCAGTAAGTTTGTCTCTCTGTTTTTTGAGGTCATCAAGCATGGCCTGCTTGTTTCCCTGATTCCCCCCGCAGGACAGTAGGAAAATGATCAGTCCGCTGATCCAAAGTATCTTCTTCATTTTGCAATAATTAAATAATTATGTAGTGTGAATTCCTGTCTTTTTTTGAAAGAACAAAGATATCAAAATTCCTCCACACAAAAACTTTCTGTAGAAGAATCGTTTCCGGTTTTGCAGGGTTTGGATGAAAAAACAACACATACACTTAGTATAAAAATGTGTACACTTGCGTATTCCTGCTTGTCCCTGCCTGGCCTATTGTGTACTTTTGTACTTCATATAAGGACTCAATGAAAAATCTCATTTGTTTTTGTCTGGCCGTTTTGATGATAGCCACTTCCTGCAAAAAATCGTCTGTCGATAACAGCCCAACCGGGATGAGATCACTTAAAGTAAGCAGTTCCTTCAGCTGGAATACGGCCGATAACATTGAATTCAGGCTTCATAATGTACCTGCAGGTGTACTGAGGATTTCATCAGCAGATGAGAGTAAACTGTACCTGAAAGCATTCATTGAAACCCCCAATGCAGCTTATGATGTTTCGGTGGCAATCCCTGCTTATGAAAAAAGCATCATGCTGAATTCCATACTGGTTCCAATCAGCAGGCCTTTAACAGAATATACCTTTCCATCAACCAAAACCATATCAGTAAATTATTCCATGAATTTTAACGGGACCACCGACTGGATTTTCATTCCGAATTCCGCCGGGCTTAATTTCCCGAACAAGTGTTCATTTGAAGCATGGGTAAAACCAACACGCCAGCAGTCGGTCAAGATCGTTCAGAAAGGCGACTGGGATGGTTGCGGACTCGGGCAGGATGTATATAAGGGCTTCCAGGTAAGCGTTTACCAGGGCAACTTTACTTATACTCTCATCAACTGGGGAGCCGGCCAACCGGCCCTCAACACCTGGTATCACCTTGCAGGTGTGTACGACGGATCAACGCTTTACCTGTATGTTAACGGCGTACTTAAAAATTCAGCACCCGTAAGTTCAGTCCTTGTCAACAATGGACGTACCATTTCGATAGGATCCGATAACGGGGGACAGAAATTTTTCCAGGGCCTTATTGATGAGGTAAGTATATGGAATATTGCGCTTACACCCCAGCAGGTCACAACATCCATGTCGGTTCCCTGGGCGGGGACTGAAACCGGGATCAAGGCTTTATGGCATTTCAACGAAGGAAGCGGTTCAACAACTTACGATGCTACATCCGACCATTATAACGGAACGATTAACGGAGCCCTTTTTAATACCGATGTGAGCTATGCCCTGCTCAGCGACAGTGACGGTGACGGAGTCCCCAACTCTTACGATGATTATCCTAACGACCCTGCAAGAGCGTATAATAATTTCTTCCCTGCAACCCAATGCGGCAGCCTGGCATTTGAAGACCTCTGGCCCAACCAGGGGGACTATGATTTCAACGACCTGGTGATTAATTACCAGTTCAATACCATAACCAACGCTCAGAATAAACTTGTTGAGTTAGACGGATTATTCATCCTGAAGGCAGCCGGGGCTTCTTTCCCGAGCGGGTTCGGCTTCCAGTTTGCAAATGCAAACATCCCCTCATCAGCTGTTACTGTTACCGGATCTTCCTTATTCGATAATTATATCACCCTCGCTTCCAACGGTCTTGAAGCTGGTCAGAACAAGCCTACAGTGATTGTTACTGATGATGACTTTAAGGCATTCCAAAGCCCGGGAGGGATGATCAATACGATCATCGGCAATCCATTTATCACTCCTGATACCATCAGGATCACCATTCTGTTCACACAGAACCAGTATACCATGTCGGACCTCGATATTGGAAACTTCAACCCCTTCACTATCCTCAACCTCAACCGCGGTAAAGAAGTGCATCTTCCCGACCATACACCTACAGCGCTTGCAAACCCGGGATACTTCGGCACCGGCGACGATTCCAGCATCCCTTCGCAGGGAAGGTATTACAGAACATCCAACAACCTCCCCTGGGTCATCAACATTTATGAGAACTTCGATTATGCAAAGGAATCCGCAGACATACTCTCGGCTTATCTGAACCTTGCCCAATGGGCAACCAGCAACGGGGCCTCTTATCCCGACTGGTACAAAAACCTTTCCGGCTACAGGAACCCGGCTAATATTTACCAGCACTGAGAATACCCGGGACGTTTAAACTCTTTACCCAAAAAAAGTTTCCCATAGTTTAATTTGTACATTTGCGTAATGAACGGCAAGGTGCAGGGCATACTGAAACAGGTAGGCAAGCTCTACCATCGTTATGGTATTAAGAGCGTAACGATGGATGATGTAGCGAGTCATCTCGGCATTTCCAAAAAAACTCTTTACGAATATTTCGAAGACAAGAAAGATCTTGTAAGCCAGGTCCTTCGATCGGAACACGACTTTCATTTCCAGGAATTCGATGATATCCTCAGGCGAAACCTCAATGCCATCGAGGAATTGTTCGTGATATACAAGCATATCAAGCGTGTGATACAGGATCATAACCCTTCAATGGATTATGATATCAGGAAATATTACCCCGATCTTTATATGAAGATCAGGGAGATCAGGCGCAAAGCCATGTTCAACAACATGCTCAGGAACATTGTCAAGGGGAAGGAAGAAGGTCTTTACAGGGATAACCTGAATACTGAGGTTATTGCCCGTTTACACCTTTTAAGGATTGAGAACCTGGTTGAAAATGACCTTTTTTCGGCTGATGAACTGAACTCATTCGAAATTTTTCATGAAATATTCGTATATCATCTTCATGGTATAATGAGCAATAATGGTCGGGATTTTTTTGAGAGGAATTTTGACCAGTTCAGGGAGACCCTTGAATGATATCATACTATAATATTGAGACTTCAGGCAACCATGTATGTCAAGGATTGTCTTGTAAAAGTCCTGTTAATGGTCATTGATGAACAAATAGTGAAGGACTGTATCGCGGGTAAGCGACAGGCGCAAAGAATGTTGTTTGACACATTTGCCCCTATAATGCTTGGCGTTTGTATTCGATACTGTCATGACCGCGATGAAGCAGAAGACATCTTACAGGAAGCTTTCATCAAGGTCTTTCAAAACCTTCACTCCTTTAGGGGCGATGGTTCACTGGCCGGCTGGATTAAACGGGTTATCGTCAATCATGCGATCAATTACATCAATAAACGGAACAAGATCGCCAGGCATGAGAGAATTGACGAGATCAGGGAAACAGAGATAGTGGATTTGAATGAAACAATCGAATTCCCTGATGAATATAACCCTGCATTGTTGTTAAAACTGATACAGGAATTGCCCGAAGGCTACCGGACGGTTTTCAACCTGCATATTTTTGAAGATTACGGGCATAAGGAGATCGCCGAACTTTTAGGGATCTCCGAAAACACGTCAAAAACCCAGTTATTCAAAGCCAGGAGGTGGCTGAAGAATAAAATTGAAGAATCACGACAGAAAAAGAACTTTAAATAAGTATGAGTCAACTCACAAATAATAATTCCGGACCAGGAAAGAATATTGACGACCTGTTCAGGGACTCCCTGGGGAAGCAGGAATTGTCTCCTTCTCCCAGGGTGTGGAAAACCCTGAATCTGAAGTTACTGGCCAGGGAGCTGATGCATTTTAACTTTATAAATATACCTACGATTGCTTTGGTTTCTGTGGCCGGGGGAATCGTATTGGTTGCCTCGCTGACGTGGTGGGCGTTGCAACCTGGCAGCAGGAGCACCTCCGAAACCCCTGAGAAACCTTCAGCCCAGGTAATACAGCCCTCCGCACCAACAAATAAAATTATCGAACCTTCAGTTAAAGCTGTCACTGCCACAGGAAATATCAGCACACATCAGTCCGTCACTGCCGGCAAGGCCCAGGCAGTTGTAAGCCCGCCCAAACGGCTTCAGAAATCAGAAGCATTGATCGCTTCGAATGCTAAAATTGAAAAAAAACCTCTTGCTGCCACTTTGCACGATGCAAGCCCTGCGCCGGTCCCGGTGGTTGCCCCTGCAGCAAGTCCTGAAGTAAAAACCAGCGTAACAACAGAAAGAACAGCCTCTGTCAAGTGCATTCAGTATATGGATGCTCTTGAATTCTCAAGCTTTGACCTTATGAACCCACCCGATACCTTAACTTTTATCCGTTCGGGTGAAGTCTTTAAATATGTTCGTGAAAAAGCCCCTGTTCCTTCATTCTTCTCAGCCAGTCTTGGGATAGCTCCAGAAATGGCCTTGTACAGTTCGAACGGGACCAAAACCCAGGAATTCAATTACTTTGCAAATGCCGGGGTCGCCTATCATTTTTCAAGGTTCTCGGTGCGTACAGGAATCGGGCTGGGATATACCTATGATGAAGGAAATTACAAGGTTCAATACAGGAGCAACGATAGTGTAAGCTATTACAAGGAAGTAATAGGGTATTATCCCGATCCTGTCAACAGTGGCAAGTTCATTTATATCACTAAAGATCATGCTATCTACGACAGTGTGACTCATATGGCCGACGACCGCACGAGGAACCGTTACACTTACCTTCAGATCCCCTTGCTGCTTGGCTATAATGTGTTCGAAACCAGGAATTTCTCCTTAGGCATAGAAGCCGGCCCGGCAGTTTCTTTCCTGATCAGCGAAAAGAAAGCCCAGCCAGTAATCGACATCCCGAACGGCAGGCTGATAGCGCTCCAGGATTATTCTCCCACCCACCAGCCGACCAACTGGCAACTGTGGGTAAGGCTGTCGCTTGAATACCAGTTTACCAGGAACTGGGGCATGTTCATCAACCCGTATTACAAGTATTTCATTACATCACCTACACAATCGGCCGAAGGCGGTAGCCGCAACACCCAGGCTTTCGGCATTGACCTTGGGATACAGTATATGTTCGGGAGAAAAAGCAACAAAAAATGAAGGTAAATTCCGCTTACTCTTTCTTTCTTATTCTTACCGTTTTTTCTGCTCTGCTTCAGACTGCAAGTGGCAAGCCCTGTGTGCCCCCCCCCCTAAGCTCCATCAGCATAATAGTTTCGGGCAGGATACTTAATGATTCCACCGGGAACCCGGTTAAAAACCATAACGTATTAGTCAAGGTTCCATACGCCGGCTATACGAATACGGTAAATACCGACAGCAACGGGTATTATGCCGATACCATCCGTTCACTCACAAGCCTTGGCGACACCCTTTCGGTAAGCACTTACGATTGCCACAATGTGCTTCACATTCAATCACAGGCCATAGAATCTTACAGCATCATTATTAACTTCTTCATCTGCGAGACATACAGCCCGATATGCGTTGCGGATTTCATATCCGAGCTGGATTCCTCTTCAGTTTCCCCCTGCCAGTACCACTTTCTTGACCTGTCGAAAGGGAATCCCGATCACTGGTTATGGGATTTCGGGGACGGGCTAAGCTCTTCAATCCGCAACCCGATGCATACCTATGCAAAGACAGGCCAATACAAGGTTTGTCTTACCATTACCAGGAGTGCTCTTAAAACCCCTTGTTCTGATTCAGTTTGCAAATACATTTACACTCCTGCCTATTACAGTATAGGCGGACATATTTTTGCAGGAGATCATCCGATCAACAACCCTGTGAGCACAGGGGATACAGGCATAGCTTACCTTTATAAATTCCTGCACAACTATGTGATCGCTTTCGACACTTCGAAGTTTACCTACCTCGGGTATTTCTCTTTCCCCTACCTGCTTACAGGCGACTATTTTGTAAAGGTTGTACTTACACCCGGTTCCACCAATGCACTGAAATACATTCCGATGTATTTCAGTCAGCAGGCTTTCTGGCAACAGTCGCAGTTGCTCGGAGTTGCAGATTCGAGTGTTTTCGATTTCGACATCCGACTGAAAAAGGCTAATGACAGTATTAAAGGCAATGGAATCATTTCGGGACGTGTTGGGCACCATACCCAGTCGACCAGTACGTTTAACCTCGCACTCAGCGAAGTGCTGCTGCTTGATTCACTTAAAAACATTATCACTTACAAACTAAGCGACGCTTCAGGAAATTTCAGATTCCCCGACCTTCCGTTCGGAAGGTATTTTTTATTTGTTGAATCTACAGGAAGGTTTTCAAAATTCACAGCCGTTACCATCAGTGCAGATTCCCCGTTCGCCGACTCTGTACTGGTCGAGATTTACGACCGCAACATCCTGGGGATCAATGAGATTACCGGAAAGGCTGATGTCGTTGCCGGATTGCCTTTCCCGAACCCTTCGACAGGGAACATCAGCATACCTGTTACAGTCAAAAAACAGGTCGAACTGGTATGTTCCGTTCTTTCAATACAATCTGTCGCCCTCATCGAAAGCAGGTCAGATTTTACAGCAGGATCGTATATCCTGCAAACGGATCTTTCGGCACTGTCACCCGGGATATACATCCTGGTACTAAGGACCGCTTCAGGGGAGAAGATCTCTACCCGTAAGATCATAAAATATTGAAAATGAATGATGAAAGCGGGCAACTCCCGCTCTTTATCAATGTCTTCATTATAAGCAGATTTAAAAAGCCGTATATGAAAAAAATTTTATCACTTTTATTATTTCTCGGACTTGCAGCCTTTATCCAGGCCCAGACCATGACGGTTTACCTGAGTGGAACTGTCACTGCAGATTCCACCGGCGCACCAGTACACAACCATGAAGTCATCATCCATAGTGATTCCTCTTCAGGGTTTAATTTTTATGCAACCCGGCAAACGGATGCCAGCGGACATTATGATTGTACTATCACAAATGTGCCGACCGCCGCGCCTGTGACCTTCTTCGTTGCAACACACGATTGCAACAACAACCTGGTAATCCATACTTTTCTGAGTACTGATTCCCCTGCAACGGTGAATTTTGTGATCTGTACCGTTATACATTGCCAGTCGGCATTCACCTATCACCAGAGCACAAGCAATTTACTGCAGTATGAATTTACTGATGCCAGCACCGGCAGCGGAACCATCATTGCCTGGTTATGGGACTTCGGCGACCCGGCATCCGGCGCAAATAACAATTCAACAGTCCAGAATCCAACGCATATGTTTGCCGTGGCTGGAATCTATACCGTTTGCCTCTACATCAACACCAGCGACGGTTGTACAAGTCACAGCTGCCAGCAGGTGCATGCCGGCGTGGTTCCCCCGGCCAACTGTGAGAACAATTTCACTTACACCTCTGCCCTGCTTACGCTGACCTTCCACGGCACCACCAACAGCACTTATCCGACTACTTATACCTGGCAGATGGGAGACCCTGCCGGCACTGTACTTACAGGGAAAGATGTCACCTTCACTTATCCTGCGCAGGGAGCCTATAATGTGACCCTTGTGACCATCGATTCGGTTAACTGCCAGTGGAACAGGACAAAACAGGTATACGCCCATTCAACCTGCGACCTCAACGGTTATGTTTACATGGGTGTTCACCCGGCAGATCACGGCTGGATAGACCTGATCAGGGTGGATTCAAACAATGTAATGACCATTGTACAGTACAAGGAATTCGGGGATTCCCTTGGAAGTTATCATTTCGGCGGTGTAAGTGCAGGAAATTATTATCTCGAAGCCAGGCTTCTGCCTGCCTCAACAAGGTATGGCCGTTTCATGCCAACGTATTATGAATCATCTCTTACCTGGCAGGCTGCGAACTTAATTACCCTCGGGGCGGCCCAGAATCCCTATACCATCCATCTTGTTGAATGTGTTCCACCTGCCACGGGTAACGGAAGTATCCGCGGAGAGATTTACCAGGGAGGAATAAAATTCGGTGGAAACGGGGCAGGTATACCTGAAGTGATGGTGATGCTGTTCGACCAGGCTAACAATCCGCTTGCTTCCACAATCACCGACACCTCAGGAAGTTTTATTTTTGACAACATTGCATACGGAACTTATATCGTCAAACCCGAAAAAGCAGGCATAGTTTCCAACCAGGCCCAGACAACCATCGATAACAGCAAGCCCAGCGTTACGCTTCCATTTACGCTAAGCGGGGGCCAGATTATTTACGGGATTGCTGATCCGGCAGCAAACATCAGTTACCTTAGTGAACTGTATCCAAACCCCGCACCCGGACAGAAAGCCCGTTTCAGGGTTAACGGCCTGAAAGACATGATATTGACCCTTAAGCTTTTCAACACCCTGGGACAAGCAGTGATCCAGGATGCAGTGAGGATTGAATCAGGTTTGAATACGGTGGAAATCGATATTTCTTCACTCAGGTCAGGGCCATATTTTCTGAAGATCCAGTCACCGGACGGCAAAATAATTATAAAGAAACTAACAGTACTCGGCGAAACTCGTTAACCTGAACATTCAACTCAAACTATCAAGGAAGAGGTCGTCAGAAATGAACGGCCTCTTTTTTTTTGCATGGATTTTTTTTATCTTCGTAGATCCTTTATCTGATCCAGCCTTTTAAAATGAGTTTACCGGCCGAGGTATTTGAGCAATGTTTGCGGAACGAGCCTCGCGGTCAGGAAGTACTTTATAAGGCTTATGCATCCCGCATGTTTGGTGTTTGTCTAAGGTATTCAAGCAACCGGATAGCGGCTGAGGACATTCTCCAGGAAGGTTTTATAAAAGTGTACAGGAGCCTGCCCACTCTGAGGTCTTTTGAGAACTTTGATCCCTGGATCCACCGCATAATGGTCAATTCAGCACTCAATTATTATCAACAGCAGTTGAAACTCCCGAATGAAATAAGTTTAAAAAATGAGATGCCTGATGCAACCATTCCTGAAGATGCCCTGTCTAAGTTATCATATAAGGAGCTTCTGAGTATACTCCAGGGTCTCCCCACAGGTTACAGGACAGTGTTCAACCTTCATGTAATGGAAGGATATAATCACAGGGAGATTGCAGAAATGCTGGGAATTTCAGAAAATACTTCAAAGTCACAGCTGCTCAGGGCCAAAAGCAGAATGAAAAAAATATTAACAAGGATATTGTAAAGAAACATGCAGGATACCGATCCCATCGAAGAACGTTACAGGAACGCTTTCTCAGGGTTTGAGCCTCCTCCTCCCGAACATGCCTGGGAAAAGATCAGGAAAGGGATACAACCGGAGGTTGTGAAGGCAGGGAGGATGGCTGCTTTTATAAGCAGGGTGGCGGGTTTTGGACATTCATCCAGGCTATACCCTTTACTTGCGAGCGCAGCTATGATACTGCTGCTGATCATCATCTGGGCTTCCTATTCAAACAAGCACAGCATACAGGGGCATGCCTATGCCGGTGAAACACGGATTTGCAGGGGAACCGCCTACCTGTTTAAAGTATATGACAAGGTAAAACCCTGGGATACGGTGAGGCTTATAAAGTCAGTGCCTGTTGACGACAACGGGTATTACCAGTTCGGCGGCCTGGATCACGGAAATTACATGATACGCATCAATCCGTTGCCAGGTGCTGAAATCACGCGCAACTTCATGCCCTCATTCTACGACCAGGATTCAGCAGCAGCCGAATTCAATATCATTAAAATAGACAGAGAAGATCCGACTGTGGATATTCGCCTGGTCCCCAGATAATTTCGGTGTTTTAAAGGTTAATTTAACAGGCAGGGATAAGGATTTTATTCCTGGTCCGAGGCATGCCATTCGGCATAGGACGAAGAAGTCTCCCTTAGCACAAGATGGTGAAGCGTAATTCCGGCTGGTAACAGCCCGTTGATACGGCTTGCAAAATCTATCAGGATATTTTCACTGGTAGGCTGGTAATCCACATAGACCACATTGGTGAATGGCTCTCCTTCAGGGACGGCCCCCTCGTCTTTCATTGAAGAATGGAGGATGAGCGCGTGGTCGAAACTATCAATGATGTTTGTTTTGATCATGCATTTCAGGTCTCCGAAATCCATGACCATCCCGTATTTGCACGAGGCCTTATCACTGAGCGGCGCACCGGTAACGGTAACAGCAAGCTCATACGAATGGCCGTGAACATTCCTGCAGGGACCATCATAGCCTTTCAGGGCATGCGCGGCCTCAAAGCGGAATTCCTTGGTTATTCTTATCATCTGCATCTCACCTGTAAAATTAAGCTTTTTCAGATTATTGACAAATGTTCAAGTACTATCTTCGTCCCTATTCCGATCAGAACCAGTCCGCCTGTGATTTCGGCCCACCGCGGAGAAATATGTATGGATCTTTCACCCACCCAGGCTCCTGCGATAGAATTGAGAAAAGTGACAAGGCCAATGGTAATGACGGCAAGAAGAATATTTACTTTTACAAACCCGAAGCTAATACCCGTCATAAGAGCATCGATACTGGTCGCCAGGGACAGGGTCAGCAGTATCTTCCATTCCCTGATGTCCACCTCCCTTTTCTCATCAGGATCCCTGAACGATTCATAGATCATCCTGAGGCCGATGAATGCAAGGATGCCAAAAGCGATCCAGTGATCCACCTTTTCCATGTAGTATTTTAATGAGGAACCTGCCAGCCAGCCGATGACCGGCATAACAGCCTGGAACAATGCAAAAAAGAATGCGAATTTCAGGATGTCATTTCTTTTGAGCTTCTTCTGCGCCCCAAAGCTTAACGAAACCGCAAAGCAATCCATTGAAAGGCCGATGGCAATAAGGAAAAGCTCAAGAAAACTCATGTGCAGGCTTGATAATTCACGATTCACGGTTCACGGTTCACGATTCACGGCTCACGGTTCACGATTCACGATTCACGGCTCACGGTTCACGGTTCACGGCTCAGATCAGGGCTACTATCTTTTCGAGCCATCGGGCGTCAATTTCGTCAAATGAGTTCAGTGATTTGCTGTCGACATCCAGGATTCCTGTTATTTTTCCTGATTTGTCTTTCAGGGGGATCACAATTTCGGAATTGGATGCTGAATCACATGCAATATGCCCGGGAAATTGATTAACGTCCTGAACAACTACAACTTCACCCCTGTCAATTCCTGCCCAGCAAACGCCTGTATGTTTTTTAAGGACCTGGCATGCCAGAGGCCCCTGGTAGGTGCGCACAGTGAGCTCTCCATCGATCAGCATGTAAAACCCTGTCCAGTAAAAATATTCCATTTTATTATGCAGGACAGCCACGATAGTAGCCATCCGGGCATCAGGATCGGCGGTTTTGGTGAGCAGATCCCCAAGCTGGGAAAAAAGCCGGCTGTACCTTGCCTGTTTCCTTGCCGCTTCCATCCCTCAGATCTTTTCAAGTTCTACTGTGAAATGCCTCATGATAGGGGCTTCGCGAACAATCTTAAAACCGGTTTTGATAGTATTCCTGCGGTCCCAGATATTTTTCAGTCCTGCCGCCACAACATCCATATGGTTATTTGTATATACCCTTCGGGGGATGGCGAGCCGCATAAGTTCCAGCTCAGGGTAACGGTTCTCGCGGGTTACCGGGTCCCTGTCGGCCAGTATGGCCCCAATCTCTACCCCTCTTACCCCGGCTTCCACATAAAGGTGCACTGCAAGTGTCTGGGCTACAAACTCTTCTTTCCTTACATTCGGAAGGAAACGTTTGGCATCTACAAAGATTGCATGACCCCCAACAGGCTGCTGTATGGGGATCCCCATAGCCATCAGCTTATTGCCAAGGTATTCAACCTGCCTGACCCTTGTTTCGAGGTAATCGAACTCGGTAGCTTCATACAGCCCGCGGGCAATAGCGTTAAGGTCGCGGCCGGCAAGTCCTCCATAGGTGATATATCCCTCGTAAATAATCTCAAAAACGCTGGCCTTGTCAAACAAATCCTTATCACGCATAGCGATCAACCCGCCAATATTCACAATGGCATCCTTCTTGGCGCTCATGGTGATGGCATCAGCATACGAAAACATCTCCTTTACGATCTCGCGTATCGATTTATCCTGGCAGCCATCCTCCCTTACCTTAATGAAATAAGCATTCTCGGCAAAACGGGCAGAATCCATGACGATCTTCTTCCCGTATTTATCGGCAAGCTGCCTTACATCTTTCATATTGGCCAGAGAAACAGGCTGTCCTCCTGATGAATTGCAGGTTATGGTGAAGATGATGAAGGGGACCCTGTCGGCGTTCTCAGCCAGCACCTTTTCCAGTTTTACAAGGTCAATATTCCCTTTGAAAGGATGTGCCAGGGTTGTGTCAAAAGCCTCGTCAATGGTGCAGTCAACGGCTTTTGCCTTTCGGAATTCAATATGGCCTTTGGTGGTGTCAAAATGTGAGTTCCCCGGAACTATCTGTCCTTCTTTAACGAGCACCGAAAAAAGTACATTTTCGGCAGCGCGGCCCTGGTGGCAGGGCAGCACATATTCAAATCCCATGATATCCTTGATGGCATCCCTGAATTTAAAGAAAGAAGAAGCCCCGGCATAACTCTCATCGCCCAGCATCATTTCACTCCATTGCCTGTCGCTCATCGCGCCCGTCCCTGAATCGGTCAGGAGATCAATAAAAACGCCAGCGCTTTTAAGGTTGAACAGGTTGTATTTTGCTTCTCTGATGAATTGTTCCCTTTCCGCCCTGGTGGTCCTGCGGATGGGTTCGACCATCTTGATCCTGAATGATTCTGCAAAGGGAAGTTCCATAAACGTGAATTAATTAACGGTAGGCAAAGGTAGGTTTTTTTTTGAAACGATTTTTTTCAGTAAAGTTTGTCCAAATGCCAAAAATGCTGTAGGTTTGCTCAACCGGAACACCTTAATATAACACATAAAATAATATTAATTTTCAGGAGGAAACATACCATGACTACCCAAACTGATGCCAAAACAGGCATACTCACTAAACTTACTGATCTCCATCAAATTGCAAAGAAATCAGGAAAAAAACGCCTGGCTGTTGCCGTGGCACAGGACGAACATTGCCTCGAAGCGATATGCGCTGTTGACAAAATGGGCCTTGTTGAAGCTATCCTGATCGGCAATGAAAAGAAGATCAGGGAAATTGCAGGCAAACTCAAGCTGGATGTCAGCAAGATGAAGATCATCAATGAGGAAACCGATGTACAGGCGGTGAGAACCGCTGTGAAGATGGTCAGGGAAAAGCAGGCCGACATCCTGATGAAAGGCTTTGTTGCAACAGCTACCTTTCTAAGGGGGGTACTTGACAAGGAAAACGGATTGCGCAAGGGTGATGTGCTTTCACATTTCGCCCTCTTTGAAATTCCCACCTATCATAAATTACTTGGCCTGAGCGATGCTGCCATGATACCCGCCCCTGATTTCAAGACCAAGGTTGCCATCGTAAACAATGCTGTGGAATTCATGAACAAGCTGGGGTATACAAAACCCAAGGTTGCTGTGCTTGCCGCTGTTGAAATGGTGAATGAGGCAATGATTGCTACCACCGAAGCCGCCCTGCTTTCGAAGATGAACCAGCGCGGCCAGATCAAAAACTGTATCATTGACGGTCCGCTTGCATACGATAACGCTGTAAGTGCAGCGAGTGCAAAACATAAAGGCATTATCAGCGATGTGGCCGGCGACGCCGACCTTCTGATAGCTCCCGACATTGAAGCCGGCAATATGCTATACAAATCATGGGGCTTTTCGGCTAATGCACAGCTTGCAGCCGTAGTACTCGGGGCAGCTGCACCAATTGTTCTGACTTCCCGCTCCGATACTGAAGAATCGAAACAGGCATCCATCATCATGGCTGCTGCAATATAAGATTGATGCCGGAGTATTCCGTTCTTTGTGAGGGCATACATAATACTAATCCGTAACAACTAGTCTATGGGCAGTAAACTGTTCACTATCAAGCCAATCCAGGAACTTCTCGACGAAGCGGCTGATAACAAGCAGGGGTTCAAAAAAGCCCTGACTGCAACCAACCTTACCACCCTGGGGATAGGAGGCATCATTGGCGCGGGCATTTTTGTCCTCACGGGCCAGGCCGCTGCGCAGTATGCGGGACCTGCCATCGTGATATCCTTCATCATTTCCGGTATTGCCTGTGCTTTTGCAGGGCTCTGCTATGCCGAGTTTGCAAGCATGATCCCGATTTCGGGCAGCGCTTATACCTATGCCTATACCACGCTTGGCGAATTCCTCGCATGGATCATCGGATGGGACCTTATCCTTGAATACCTGTTTGCAGCTTCAACCGTTTCGGTGGGCTGGTCAGGGTACATGGTGAGTTTTCTTCATGACCTGGGTGTGAACCTGCCTGTGCAGTTCACCGCGGCTGCGGGTACCACCCTTATCGATCCCCCGGGCCCAATAAGCTGGGTACCTAAAACAGCCGAACTGTTGAACCTCCTGACCAAACAGGGAGTTGATGTAGCATCCCTTCCCACAACCCATGCCATTTTGAACATCCCCGCCATGTTCATCATCGGGATCCTTACCCTGCTTCTGATCATTGGGATCAAGGAATCGGCCAGTTTCAACAATGTTATGGTCATAACCAAGGTTGGGGTGATCATTTTGTTTGTAGTCATAGGCTTTTTCTTCGTGAAAGCTGTCAACTGGAAGCCTTTCATCCCGCCAAACACAGGTGAGTGGGGGCACTTCGGATGGTCGGGAATATTCAGGGCGGCGGGCGTGATCTTCTTTGCCTATATAGGGTTCGACGCGGTTTCCACAGCGGCCCAGGAAGCTAAAAACCCGCAGAAACACATGCCTATTGGTATCCTTGGGTCACTGGGGATATCCACCATCTTATACATCCTCGTGGCTATCGTGCTTACCGGTATCATCGCTTATCCCAGGCTTCTCGTCCCTGATCCTGTTGCCGTGGGAGTTGATTCCATGGGCGATAAAATGTTCTGGCTCAGGCCTATTATCAAGATCGCGGCACTTGCAGGTCTTAGTTCAGTAATCCTGGTGATGCTTCTTGGCCAGCCCAGGATCTTTTATACCATGGCCAAGGACGGGCTGCTTCCATCGGTATTCGCAAAAGTGCACAAGAAGTTCAAAACCCCTTACATCAGTTCGTTGCTTACCGGGCTGGTTGCCATGATTCTGGCCGGGGTTCTCCCGATAGGCATACTCGGAGAGCTGGTATCTATCGGTACCCTGCTTGCATTTACTATTGTTTGCATCAGCATTATCTTCCTCAGGAAGAGCAGGCCCGATATTCCCAGGCCGTTTAAAACTCCTTTTGTTCCCTGGATCCCTCTCCTTGGAGCAATCTTTTGTGTCGGCCAGATGGCCGCCCTCCCCCAGGACACCTGGCTGCGGCTGCTGATCTGGATGTATATAGGGTTCCTGATCTATTTCATTTACAGTATCCGTAAAAGTGTGATCGGGTTGCGCACAGGAAGGGATCTTAACCGGGTGAAAGAAGGCGCTATGGTAGCCGGGATTTACGCCGGTTATGCTAAATTATTCAGTGTTAATCCAATGATGGTCAGAGCTTTCGCCCTGCTGTTCCTGCTTGTTTTACCCTATGCCCTGCTATGGATACTGTTTCCTCATTTTGTCATTCTGAGGATATCTGTTGCAGCCGGGCTTACGGTAATTCCGTACCTGCTGGCATGGTCAGTCTTTGAAACGAAAAACACCTGAGCCTGAAAAAAATTCGAGATTATGGAAATGGACAATGTCCGGGTGATTGCAATCAATCCGGGTTCCACATCGACTAAAATAGCGGTTTTTCAAAACGACAAAGCCGTCTTTCTAAAGACAATAAAACATACTGCAGACGACCTGGCCCCGTTTCCAAAGATCCCCGACCAGTTCCAGTTCCGTAAGAACATCATCATTCAGCAGCTGGCCGATGCCGGTATCAACCTCGAACAGGTAAAGGTTGTCGTTGGCAGGGGAGGCGTTCTTAAACCCATTCCTTCAGGAGTTTATGAGGTCAACGAGGCAATGATCCACGACCTCATCCATTCCGAGACCGAACATGCCAGTAACCTCGGCGGACTTATTGCCAATGACCTTATCAAGAACATCCCGGGAGCAAAGGCTTACATCGCCGACCCGGTAGTTGTTGACGAACTTGAGCCACTGGCCAGGATCTCAGGACATCCGCTTTTCAAAAGAGTTTCCATCTTCCACGCCCTTAACCAGAAAGCCATTGCAAGGGAATATGCCCGCGCCATTCAGAAACGCTACGAGGATATCAACCTTATCGTGGCCCATCTCGGGGGAGGTGTAACCGTTGGAGCGCATAAAAAAGGCAAGGTCATAGACGTGAACCAGGGAGTTGACGGCGAAGGTCCTTTCAGCCCCGAACGCAGCGGCACACTTCCGGTGAACCAGCTGATAAAGATGTGTTTCGCAGGCGAATACGACATCAAGCAGATCAAGAAAATGGTTACAGGTGAGGGCGGACTTGTCGCCTACCTGGGAACCAACAATGCAGCCGAAGTCGAACAAAGGGTCAAAGCCGGCGACGGGGAAGCAAAGCTTATTTACCAGGCGATGGCCTACCAGATAGCCAAAACCATTGGCGAAATGTACACCGTTCTGAAATGCGAATGCGATGCCATCCTCATTACCGGTGGTGTTGCTTACGATAAAATGTTTGTAAGCTGGATACAGGAAAGGGTGTATAAGCTGGCCCCCGTGCAGATCTACCCCGGCGAAGACGAAATGAGGGCCCTGGCCCAGAACGGGATCATGGTACTGAAAGGCGAGATTACTCCCACTCTTTATATTTAATCAACGATGAAACGTATTTTTTTGATCCTTTCGGGCCTGGTTTTACCGGGCCTGATTTTTGCCCAGACGAAAATGATGAGCATGGAAGAAGCTACCACAGGCAGGGGGCTTACTGCAAAAACCCTTACGCAGCTTCAATGGAACGGCGATAACGATACCTGGTTCTTCGTCGAGAAGAACAGCCTCGTTAAGGGATATGTTGATAACATCAAGGCAGATACGGTGTTAAAACTTGCCACCCTGAATTCCAGGCTCAAGGAAATCAAGGAAGACACCCTGCAGCGTTTCCCTGCTATAAGCGCGTCAAAAACCAACCTTTTTACATTCATTTCAGCGAATAAGATCTTTAATTATAAGCTTGCTGATGGCATGCTGCAAAAACTCAATTCCTGGTCCGATAAGGCGGAAAATACCGACATTGAGCCGCTTACTTTAAAGGTCGCGTATACCCTGAAGAACGATCTGTTTGTAAGCGAGAACGGCAAGGAAACCAGGGTTGAGCAATCAACTGACCCTGATATTACCTACGGTGCAAGCCGGGTTCACCGCAATGAATTCGGGATCAGCAAAGGAACTTTCTGGTCCCCTTCGGGCGAAAAGCTGGCCTATTATTACATGAACGAAAAAGGCGTGGCCACCTATCCCCTGGTCAACATCAGCGATCCTATTGCCGTGGTGAATGAAGTGAAATACCCGATGGCCGGACAGAAAAGCCATAGCGTCAACGTTCATATCTGGTCAGCCGGAACCAACAGTCATATCGAACTTCAGACCGGTGGAGATACAGCTAAATACCTTACGAATATCACCTGGAGCCCCGACAGCAGGCTTATCTATATCGCCGTCCTCAACCGCGACCAGGACAGCATGTGGATGAAAACTTATGATTCCGAAACAGGGAAATATATTAAAACCCTCTTCGTTGAAACCGATCCGAAATATGTGGAGCCCCTTCACGGTCCTGAGTTTATCAATAAAGACGCATCACGGTTTTTATGGCAGAGCCGCCGCGACGGGTATAACCATATATACCTATACGAAGCATCAGGGAAACTCATCAAACAACTGACCAACGGGCTATGGGAGGTGAGCGGGGTGGCAGGCACGGATCCTAAAGGCGAAAAGATATTCTACAACTGCAATAAGGGTAATCCCATAGGCAGGCAGCTGTGTTCGGTGGATATAAAAACCGGCGCAATTAACGGGATAACCTCATCCGAAGGAAGTCATACTGCAAAAATAAGCACAAACGGAAATTTCATCCTGGATACTTATTCAACTACGTCTCTTGCCCGGAAGATACAGCTACTGGATGCAAAAGGTGACATAAAGAAGGTACTTTTCAGCGATGTAAATCCCCTGAAAGACTATAAGATAGGGCGGATGTCGATTTTCACCATCCGCAATAAAGAAGGCAATGATCTGTATTGCAGGCTTATAAGGCCTGTAGATTTTGATTCCCTTAAACAACACCCGGTGATCATTTATGTTTACGGAGGACCGCATTCCCAGATGGTCACCGACAGCTGGCTTGGAGGTGCAGGACTATGGCTGAACTACCTTGCCGAACAGGGGTATATTGTGTTTACCCTTGATAACCGCGGGACTTCCGAAAGGGGAAAGGATTTTGAGCAGGTTATTTTCAGGCATGTGGGAGATGCAGAAGTCGAAGACCAGATGGCGGGGGTGAAATACCTGAAGTCGTTGCCCTGGGCCGACAGCACGAGGATAGGGATCAACGGCTGGTCCTACGGCGGGTTTATGACCATTTCAATGATGGTGAGGAACCCCGGGGTGTTCAAGGTTGCTGCCTGCGGCGGGCCGGTGATCGACTGGAAATATTACGAGGTGATGTATGGTGAAAGGTATATGGATACTCCCCAGGCCAATCCCGAAGGTTATAAGAATGCTTCCCTGTTGAATTATGTGAAGAAGCTTCGCGGGAAACTGCTGATTATCCAGGGGTACCAGGATGAAACGGTGCTGCCTCAAAACGGTTTGTCGTTTATTAAGAAATGTGTGGAAGAAGGAAAGCAGGTCGATTATTTCATTTATCCCGGGCATGAGCATAATGTTCGCGGAAAAGACCGGGTGCACCTGAATGAGAAGTTTTTTGAATATTTCCGAGATAATTTGTAATCGCCGCTGTCGCTGGCATCTTTACATCGCTGCTGTCGCTTGCTCTTTCACAACGCTGCTGCGGTGCCACGAAGCGATATGATGATAGGCTCCTCTGGCATTGTCCAAGCTCCTCGCACCTGATGCAGCTTATGTGAAGTGCTTCGCTCCATATATTTTTTGCAACTTTGTAATCCATTACTTCTCTCATGAAAATCCCTCTTGAAAATATTCACAAACCTTCTCTTCTGGTTGATGAAGCAATATGCAGGGAGAATATCAGGCGGATGGCGGACAAGGCCAGGCGGCTGGGGGTGCAGTTAAGACCTCATTTCAAGACCCACCAGTCAAAACTGATCGGCAGATGGTTCAGGGAGGAGGGAGTTTCGGCAATTACTGTTTCAAGCGTGTCAATGGCCTCTTATTTTATTGAAGATGGCTGGGATGACATTACGATTGCTTTCCCGGTAAATTTGCGTGAATCACATGAAATTATAAGTCTTGCCTCCAAGACCAGGCTGAATATACTGGTGACCATGCCAGAAACCCTGGAAGCCTTCAGCGGTCTTCTGAACAATGGCAATCAACCGATCGGTGTATTTATAAAGATCGATACCGGCTACCACCGAACCGGCCTTCAGCCTTCAAACGAAGAAGAGATAGAGAAGATCATCGCCATTTGCAACAGCAACCCCTTACTGAAATTCACGGGATTCCTCACCCATACCGGGCAAACATACCAGGCAAGAGGGCGGGAAGAGATTGAACGGATCAGCAGGGAGGCGTTCATGCAGATGCTTGCATTGAAGGCCAGCTTTGGAACCCTGCCCATTATACTTTCGGTTGGTGACACCCCGGCATGCAGCATCCTTGAGAATTTTCAGGGCATGGACGAAATACGGCCGGGAAATTTTGTGTTTTATGATGTGATGCAGACAGTTATCGGAAGCTGTGATACCGGCAGCATTGCTGTTTGTCTTGCCTGTCCGGTTGTTTCAAAAGATTCATCAAGAAACGAGATCGTGGTTTACGGAGGAGCCGTTCATCTGTCCAAAGAATCTTTAATGTACGGGGAACAGCTGATTTTCGGACTGGTATGCAGGCTTTCCGGAAAGGGATGGTCGGCTCCGTTAAAGAATTGCTATGTCAGCGGACTTTCACAGGAACACGGGATTGTAAAAGTTACGTCCGAAGTGTTTTCTTCAATCAGACCGGGAGACCTGCTCGGCATCCTGCCGGTCCACTCCTGCCTTACCGCCCAAAGTTTGGGGTCCTACCTGATAGACGGCAAGTTAGCCGACGCCCACATGTAATTATTTGATTTTCCGCCTTTTAGAAATTCGTCGATGTTTTCCCGGCTTTCGTCGGAATTTAAGGCAGATTTATCGATTTTTTAACTTACTGAGTCTAAATAAAGTATATCTTTGTAGCGTAATTTATTAATAATCAACTTTTTGTTAAATTTTTGTTAAAACAACTCCTTAAACTAAACCACTGTAACATTACCCCAAGGGGTACGTCTTATGTTCGAATCAAGTTCAAAAGGACAAAAAACTAATTCAACCAAAATACCAAAACCAATGAAAGCAACATTCTCCATAATATTGACAGTTCTCGGATTACAGTATGGCTTACTTTTTGCAAACGGGACCTCAGCCCAGGCCATTTTCTCAGAGGCTCTCACCTATCCTTTATACGAGGCCGTTCCTTCAACCTTAGTTTCTGATTTCAATGCAGAGGAGCTGAAGGTTTTAGCTCCAGTACTTCCGGTTGAAGCTGATTTCAGCGATAACGATCTCGTTACCCTGAGCAGTTCCTCCCCTGCCTCGCCAACAACACTGGCACCGTGCACACCAGCCGAAGCTGATTTTTACGATTCCGATGCAGATAATCTTAACACACTCCTTCCCTACCTGGCACCCATTGTACCCGGCGAAGCAGATTTCCAGGATACCGATACGGTAGTCGGCAGGGATTCCTCAGCCCTGGCCCCTGTATCGCCTTCCGAAGCCACCTTCGACGACATTGTTTAGCTCATCATATCTATCCCCGGAATGTTAAAGCCCGATATTTGCGGGCTTTTTCTTTGACTTCCGCGCCTGGTAATACTTCCTTCCACCGTACGCGACTCCCATGGCCAGCAAAATGCCAAGCCCGCCGTCAATCGGAGCTCCCACGGGGCCACCGCCACCCGACGGATTAGGAGGAGGTGGAGGAGGTCCATCAGCCAGTGCTGCCATTGCGAAACATACAAATACGGCGATCAATGAGGCATAGATAAACTTTTTCATATCATCGTATATTTTACTTGTTAATGACTTTGGTTATAAAATTCCGGCCTTCCGAAGAAACACTTACAATATACACACCCTTCGCAAGAGGGGCTTCAATGCTGATGATCCCGTCCATTGTTTTTTCCTGACTGCGGATGATCTGTCCCAGCATATCATACACAGCTATATTGGCAAGATACCCCTGCATTGAAGGGACATCCAGGTAGATCCGACTGTTGCTGATGAAAGCTTTGCCTTGATCGGTAACGTTGGCAGCTACCCCATCAGGATAGCCAAAGATCAGGCTGAACCTTTTTTCACTGTTAGTAGTATCATGGGTAAAGACGTAGGTGCTGTTCTGCCTTAAGTCGGTTAGTAATCCTTTAAGATGGTCCTGAAGCCTCACCGGCAGAGAAGGATCAAAACTTTCAACACCCGTAAAGTTAAGAGTTACCTGTCCGACGTAGTGCGTCTTAAAGTCAAGAGGAACGATCAAAGCTCCCAACGGTGGAGGCCGCTTGTTGATGCTCAGACTGGACTCTCCTTTTTCGGTCCACAGCTGGGGAGCCTCTTTAACTCCCCAGAGTTTGAAGCCGTCGAGCTGAGGGTCGAACGCCGAGCTGGCAGAGTTGTCAAAGCTTACAAAGGTCTCGTCATAATAATTATTGGAGTGAGCCGATATTTTGAGTGTATTCGTCTCGGATGATTTATAGAAAGACTGGGTACTGTGAACGCAGGCACTATTGTTGACTGTGAGAGTAGGGGATCCGCTGGTCATCACGATAAATGACTGTCCGGCAGGTACATTATAATTGCTGCTGGCTGTTATTGTTGTATAGTTCCCTGCACCCGCAGGCCAGATATATGCGGTGGAGCCAATATTGTTTTTCACCCATCCACCCGAAGAGCCCCAGTTAATGGCTGAGGGGTAAGGATTGGGGACCAGGTTGAAGGTATAAGTGCCCCCGTTTGAAACAGCGAGAGAATATGAACCGGTATTCAAATTACCGGTGAATGTATAAGTGGTTGAAGTATTTGGGTAATAGATCATATAACCTGTGTTGCAAGAAAGCGGGTTTGATATCGAAGTCCCCATATTGACCCATAATCCATAATAGTTGCTGTTAGTGGGATCAACCTGTGTAGGGTCCAGTTTATACAGATAGGAGCCCAGGAAAAGGTTTGAAGTCGGACTGTCATAATATAAAGGGATGGAGACCATATGATACATATTGGCAGTAAGGGTGGTGTTTCCGGTTATATACCTTTGTACTGTAGCGGCTACCGAAGTGGTATTCTGTATAAGAGATCCGGTTCCGGTGTAATCGCTGCTTATCACCAGGCCGCTTGTACCATTGTTGTTGGTGAAGGTACCGTTCACCGTGAGGGCCTTTTGGGGATCGATGGTCAGAACAGCGCCGGATTGTATTGTCAGGTTATTGCAAACCGCCGGGCTGCTGATCGAGGAAGTAATATGGGGCTGATTCGTCGGAGCAGAGGGAATACTCACGTTGGATGAAGCCAGGGGTACAGAACCCAGGTCCCAGTTACCTGCAACCGACCAGTCGGTAGAAGAAGATCCGGTCCATGAAAGTGTGTTGTTCTTTTCCCAGGCTCCCATCTCGGGTGATGACCCAGAACGGGCTGAGCCCCCATAGTCGGTGGTGACACCAGTACCTGTTGCGGCAGGTAATAGTGCTCCAGGGATATAATTCGATGCGTTTGTCCCGCCGGCATTTGCAAAAGAAGGATCCAAGTTAAGGCTGTGGGTGTCTTGTCCGGTCACGATGACAGATGTTGATTTATCTCCACCGTAATAACCGAGCCATCCACCTGTTCCAGATGCAATATAATCATTGTAATCACAGGTAATTGTCCCCCCTGTACTTTGAATATACAAAGAATAATGCTTCCCCGAAGCTCCACTATTTGAACGTGCATTAAAGAATATATTATTTCTGTAATTTCTTGTATCAGCCGTCGTGGAGTTATATAATCCTGCACTGTTCAAAGAACCTGAAGTGGGAGATCCGTTTAGATAAACGGAATTGAAATAAATATTGCTTGTTCCTGATGAATTTCCGTCATAAATGCCATAAAGGCTTGTTGTTGTGTTCCCCCCAAGCACAATAATATTGTTCGAAAAGGTAGCAATGCCTTGAGCAATCTTGATCCCGTGTATCGTGGCAGAACTAGAACTTGAATTTACGGAAAGGCCATATATGAGGTTGCCCGAAATGGAACTTGCCGTGCCGGGACCGTAATAATAGATCCCTGCCACATGTCCGGTAAATGAAGAATATGTGTTCGAAATATTGTAAATAGTATTCCCGGAAATGGTTTGTGCCAAATTGTATGTATTGGCAAAACATATTCCGGCTGCAGAAATATATGGATTGTTTGTATTACTAGGATCACAATCGCTGGCCGCATTTGCGTTCGCGATGCTCAGATGATGAATCAGGTTACCCGATATTGTCGCAGTATTTTTATTTATGAACATTCCATACATCTGCCCGTATACCGTCGTACTGCTGTTAGTCGTTCCGTTGGTAAGGTTAACAATCGTATTGTTATTTATATTCACTGTTCCGGAACTACCAATGGTTGCAATACCATATAC
>Ga0208613_1000077_pt1 | contig 40917 bp, 80 predicted proteins | sample CryBogmetaGMA6M_FD_184543 | JGI IMG/M metagenome (GOLD analysis project Ga0208613, IMG submission 184543) | Freshwater microbial communities from Crystal Bog, Wisconsin, USA - MA6M (SPAdes) | ecosystem: Environmental > Aquatic > Freshwater > Lake | place: Crystal Bog, Wisconsin, USA | collected... | reverse complement strand
TAACAATACCTCTGCAAAATTGCGTAGCTTTTTTTCGCTTTCGCCGTGGTAATGGGCGATGCAAAGACCAGCATGGATAACAGAGTTTGTTAAATAACGTCGATTTGTTGGAAAAGATTTCACTGCAAATTTAGCGCTCTCGTCAAACATATTCAATAGTTCTACGATCTCATGGCTTCCCATACGCTTAGGCTCAACCATTAGCTTAATCATAGCAATATGCTTATGTTCAATCCAATCGGATGTCCCGCTAATCTTAATGCCGTCGATCATACTTCTTGGTCGGCTCATATCAATATTCATAGCGGTATGCTTAGGCAATCCATATGTAACGTACATAGTTACAGGAATGTTTGCGCGTGTAATTCCAACCAATCTGTGCTGACCATCTGCAAGCGTACCATCCTCATAAAATGCTATGCCTTGATGCGTTGTAGTCCAATTACCATTTTTCATATCTTGTGCATACTTTTGCACTAAACGGTCACTTAGGTTTCGATTTTTGTCGTTTGTTTGCAGGAAACGAGTCGCCATCTCTGGCGTAATTCTTAACATTTCTACTTTCATGATTTCTCCTTAAGATAAGTTTGATATTGCGTACAAAATTGTGCTACTGGACAGAAACTGGCACATCGGGTTCTATCACCTTCTCTAACCTCTAATGCGTACCCTTTTCCGGACTTCTCTAATGCTACTTCTGCTTCTGATAATGATGTGTGGACGGACTTAGCTCGCATTGCACCATCTTTTTTAATTGCGTAAGTCGTGGGTTTTTCCCAACAGTCTTCAGGCGAACAATCCGGTAACTCCTCCCCTGTCTCGCTAGCAAAGAGGGCTTCGCTATGTAAATGTATGCGGTCACGGATAAAGGATTCCCTTTGCTCGTAAGACCATATCTGAACCGGAATGGTCGCCACTTGCGCTTCCGGATATCCAGGGCGAGACTGCGCGTCCCTGCGATTCCAGTCGCGTATGATGGCAATGATTTTGAGTTCCGTAACTGGCATCTTTTTGACGGTTTCGACAAGCCAAGCGTAAACATTTAATTGTTGCTCCCATTCAATTTTCTCATTCATTACAGACCAAACGCCTACAGTCTTGTAGTCATTAATTTCTATACCATCTTCACGAGTAATCTGTAGGTCAATAGCACCTGATATATGCCACCCATCAAGCTCTGCATGAAGACGTTGCTCCACTACATGGTTCTCATCTTTTCCCTGTTCTAGGATGTTATGTACAGCAGTACCAAAAATAGACCAAATCATATCGCTTACGTCGGTAACGATTTTGTCGTCATAGATCTCTTTTAGTCGCGCTAAACGTGGAGCAGTAAGCAGACCAGTTGCAGAGATGTGAGCCTTGCCTTTAGTGTAGGTAGGTCTCTCGCAGATGTTGAGAAATGTCTGGGGAAGCGAAAATTTATTGGTTATTTGCATTTTTTGCCCTCCTAGTTTCCCATCCTTTTTTAGTTTTTTCTAATCTCATTTTTTTTGCTTCCTCTGTTTGTGATTTTGGTGATGCCCAATATTGCTTAATTCTTTCTGAGAATGCTTTTCTTCCTTCCTTGCTTTCCCTAAACTTTCTATTTTTATCTGCTTGCATTCTGCGCCGATCTTCAGATGAGTATGCTTTCTTTAAGGTCTCAGAATGTTGCTTTCTTACATCATCACTGCTCCAAACCTTTGCACTGCTTTGAGCTGCATTTTGTCTAGCCTCTTCAGTCCACTGCTTCTTTCTGATTTTAGCCATCTTGTTTGCATACTCTTCATTTAAATACAGCTCTTTCCTAGTTTCAGATAGTTTTTTTTTGGTTTCTTCTGTGTGCTTATATCCAGAAACTCCATCGCCACCATCTGTAAAGTTTGCTAAGTTATAACCTCTGCTGCTAAACACCTTGATAAGATACCGCTCATACCAAAAGGCATCTTGCTCATCGGAAAAATAACCTTCTATTCTTACTGTATAGCCGTGCTTTTTTGCAATCTTATGCCACAGGTTGTTGCGGGCATATCTACTCCATGCTCTCTTGGCAGTACCTTTACCAACATAAAAGTACTCATTGGTGTCATTCCTAGAGTGCGTGTAAACATAGTATTTTTTTTCCATAAATCATATTGTACTATATTTGTTTGTGATTATCATTTCGCAGCCAGTTTTTTAATAGAATAAGATCAATGATCATATCGTCTACTACGTTAATAGAATCTATAACGTTTCTTTTTAACAACAATTCATGTACTTTTTTATGTTTTTTATCTACGCTCAGTAATTTTTCTGAGTAGTCAATCATGCTATTTTCCATATGGGTTATATCCTTTTCTTGTTCCTTGATTGTCGTAGTAATTTATTACTCCGCTAGGACTCATTGTTTCATACCCAATACGATTTCCGATATTATCGTAAACCCCATCTTTAGAATTATAGTTGTTGTAATTATTTTTCCAATTTTGTGGACTGTTCTCCCATTTCTGAGGGTTGTTATCCCAGTTCTGCTCGCTGTTACGCCAGTTCTGTGGGCTGGTTTCCCAGCTCTGCACCTGAGCGCAAGCTGGTCTTGCATAAGTACCAATATATAGTCCTACTATACAAGCAATAATTCCAATCAATGATCCAGACCAATAGCCCTGCCAGTATCCTTTTTGATAATCTTTCATTTTTTCTTAGCTTTCTTTTTTGGTGCTGGAGTTAAAGACGTAAGAGCGTTGTGCCAGTCCTGGCGGTTCTTGCTCCAGTTAGCAATCATTTCTGCGCGTCTCTCTTTTACATCCTCTGGAGCGTATTCATTAAGCTTAAATACTTTGCAATATTCATCCGTTGCAGCATCTATATAAAGCTCTAAAGTTGTATCAAGTGAAATCAATTGATCATGCATTTCATCCTCGGACATTCGCTCTGGACGATCTATGTATCTTTTAATTAAAAGTCGTATATTGTCTTGTATATTCCAAAAACGATTAATCGCATCTTCAATTTTGTAAAACTCTACTGGGCTTATATCAGCCATGTGACGACTCCTGTAATGTAAATAAGTACTGCTACTACCTCAACCAATACCAGCGGAGCATCCTGTTGCAGAAAGCCCGCCAGCGCCCACAAAGCACTACCTATCAATCCAAAAAATAGATTGAGTGGGTAGATATTAAAACTGGTTAACGCAATCCCTACGAGACACAGCGTTGTACCAAACCATTTAAGTAAAATCATTTCTTTGTTTTAATATGTAATGCATTGCGTAGTTCGTGGCTATGAAGTTTCTTCCCAGCAGACTTGGGAACCTCTCCAATAGCTTCTGCATCTTTGGCGGCCTCAGTCCGGCTAGCAAACTTTCCATTTGATAGGATAAATCCGTGTTGACCTTTAACTCCAATATCGTCATGGCTTTGTTTAATGCTCTTAGCCTTAACTACAGTGCCGTCTTTTTGTTTAATTGCTGGTAGTAATACTGCTAACTTTTTCATACATTTCTCCAATAGGTGTCATTAGGGTGTTTCCTCATAGAACTCAATAGGTCGTCAACGCTTGGAAACCATTGGATACACTTGAGCCCGTCTGCTTGGTAGATGGTGAAGCTCATTAAAATATGCTCCAATGTCCATTGGTTTTACTTAGCTCTAACATGCGTCTTTCTCGTTCCCAGTAAGCTCTTATTTTAAGGCTTTCAAGGGCGTGTGCTTCTTGCGCTTTTTTCTTTTCCTCAAAGTAGCGCCGCTCCTCAATGCGGGTCTTCCATCCGTGTTGCATAACTTATTCTCCTATTCCGTGGGCGCGTTCGATGGCGCGGGCGAACTCAAACAGCTCATCGGTGCTTGATGAAAATATAGTACTAAACAATATTTTTTGAATCTCTTCATCAGTCAACGGGCGCTTTTTCATTGGCTTGCTGGCAAGTCGACTGGCATCAATAAGTTGCTTGATAACTTCCATTACCTTGAAGGCGTTGTAGTCGGAGCTGGTTGTCTTCAAGCCTAATATGTCACCGATGCGCAGTATCTCATCAGTTAACGCATCACGTTGCGCATCTTGCCGGTCTTGTGTGGTGAAGGTCGTCAATGTCAATTCTCCTTATCCGTTATTTGCAAATTCGCCATGATACTTATGACGCATTGTGTCTGCCACAAACTTAGCTACATTGATGTCATAGTATGAACCAAATGATTTTTGTTTACCACTAACGCTCATTCTTACACGCCATTTATTATCACGGCTACTCCATAATACATTTTTAACACCAGAAGTATTGTGTTTACCTCGCCTAACATTCATATTGTTTGTGTAGCGATTTGCTTCACGCAAATTTTCAATACGGTTGTTTAGCTGATTGTTATCAATATGGTCGATTTCAGTTGGCAAATACCCGTGGTGCATTAAGAAAATGATACGGTGCGCAAGATACAATTTGCCTCCGATACTAATCTGTTTTTTACCGCGGGCTGTTACAGTACCGGCTTGTTTGCCATTTTTTTTCCAATATAGCTCGCCGTCTTTGTAATTAAATAGTTCAATCATTTCTCTTGTGCCTTTCTGTGAGTTTCTTTAACAGCGCTCATAAATCCTTCAGCAACCTCTGGATACATTACACGCAAACGGACAATAACTTCTTTTAACGTATCTTCAAATTTTTCATTTTCAAATGCTGGACGCAGTACGTTATCCACCAATTCTTTTCTTGTTACTTGATTCATTTCTCTTGTGCCTTTCTTAGCAAATCTTTAACTTCTTTCATTGATTGTTGTGCGTGTTCGTTAAGAATGACTTTTACACTTAATGCTTCTTTCAACGCCTCTATTTCAGCTTGTTGCTGGCGTATAAACGATGCGGCTTTTTCTAGTTCGTGTGCAAACTCTTTAGCGTTCATTTCTCTTGTGCCTTTCTTAGTATTTCTCTAGCAAACCCAAGGTAATCAGGATTGTATGTGTAATGATAAGCATGACAACTTTCCATGATTTCTGCATCTGTTAGCTCTTTAAACTTTGCTGGATGGGTGTAGAGTGGTGCTGGGTTTGGATAAATATCAGGATTAGGTTTCTCAAAAGAAACATAAGTGCTAATGTCAAAAGCACCTTGAAACATCCACGCTACTGGTTCATTTGCGTTCATTCTGTTCTCCAGGCTTTCTTACAAATCTTTTGTACATCTTGTGGATCTTCTTTTGTTACTTCTGAGCAAACATATACTTTGCTTTCGCTTCTTCCATAGAAGCCCGCCAAGTAAATAACCAGCCCAATTAATGTAGCTACAAATAATAGTTCAATAAACTTTTTCACATCAATGCTTCTTCAAATTGAGATAGATCAACAGTTTTGCGTTTTACTTGTACGCGCACAAAAGACCATTCATGCCTACAGCTCACAACCAATTTAGCTTCCTCGTGTCTGCGGACGATGCGCATAAGTTCGCCCATCTCATCATAGATGTAGTACATCAGTATTCTCGCAATATCCGCTTGGCAATTAAACGCAACACCAAAAACACAATTACTGCGATCAAGAAAACTACTTTAATTTCTTCAAACATCATAATGTGATATCCTTTGTTTATATTTATTTGTCTATTGTAAGCAAATTATAAACCTATTGCATAGGGACTTACCCTGATAACACTAAACCTTCCATATCCTCCCAGTGTAAATGCATACTGGATGGCCTCTGGTCATCGAAGGTACATTTCTAAGCGGGGGATGGACTTTAAGCGAGCAGTTGCACAAGCCTGTATAGGCTTGCAAAGCTTTGGGGATCAGCCAGTGGAGCTGTCCATAATCTTACATCCACGAGACAAGAGGCTAATGGATATAGACAATTGCGGTAAAGCGATATGCGATTCATTGCAAGGGTATCTGTACGAGGATGATCAGCAAGTCTGGAAGCTGACTATTGAACGCGCCGAAAAGATTAAAGGCGGAGGATGTGTAGTGACCGTCAAGGAATATCGTAAGCATGACTAACTTTAGCAAAGTCAATTCATCACTTAAGTCATGAATATCGTTTACCTGGTGCGTGATGCACTTTCATGCGGCATGAATGCATGAATTGATACCTATAGGTATATATTTTCTATACATATTGATACCTACATGTATAAATTTATTGAAATTTCATGCACATTGACAACTGTCATATATAGGGTTTACCCTAATGCATCCTTAACTTGTTAACCATAGGTATAGGTATTTACCCTAATATAGTAGTCCATAGGCATCCAAAGACATCCATAGTGATCTATACTTATCAACGATAAGTTCCCTTGCAGCGGGCGTTTATCCTTTCATGTGATTTTCCTCTTTGGGGTGGCTATAGACGCTGCCCCATTTTTTTGCGTTAACCGGCTAGCGAAAATTTCCCGAACGGGAATAAATAGTCAAAATGTTTCTTAAAATGTACAAAACTTACCGAACGGGAAAGTTTGTAGGGAAAAGTAATGACTCATAGATGAGTCCGCATAGGGGTTAAAGCCTTATTTATGAGTCAATAAAACTGCGTATAGACCCCACAACATATATAAAATGTCAACAAATCTGCACATATCTCAATAATATGTATACAAAACTGCAAATACTAGACAAACAAAAAACTGTCTAGTAACAATTATTGCACTGCAACAAATTGTGTAATATACTACACATATTCAACAACTAAACAGGAGAGTGTTATGTTTGACCTTACTAAACCATTAGAATTAAATAAAACTTATCAGCAAATTGAAGGCTACATCAAGCAAGCCCGCGATTTCTGGATTGATATCGCTATTGATACAATTAAGATGTACAAAGCAAAATAATGTGATACACTTGTCGTGCAGTGATGAACTTGGAAGGTTTATCAATGTTACAATGACCGCCAAAGCCTCATACACATGGGGTCTACACATAGTTTTCTTATGCTTGGTCGGTCGGTCACAAACATAAGCGAATCTTCCAAATCGTAGACTCCAGTTGTATGGGGCTTTTTCATTTCTGCGGTATAGACTGGCGGCTCTGACGACATCGTAGCGGTCTATATACAAGCGTTACTAGCAGGGTGAGGATGTAATAGCGCAAGACAGGTGGCGAAGCTAGTGCCTGTTCCTCAAACGACTGGCGGGTGCTGTGGCTCCAATACGGGTAGCAGTTTAAGGCGCATCTAGGTAGGCTAGGTGCGTCCACCAAATGGGTAACTATAGTAACTTAAGGAGATACTTAAGTATAAGGCGCACAAAAAGGAGAAAAAGATGGACGACCTGGCACTGTTGCGTGAAGAAATAAAAACGCAATCAGGGAAAGTACCGATGGCAGTTTTACAAGGATCTGTTCAAATGGTTATTAGATGGAAGGATAGAGCGGTACATTCAGTACGTGTCGCGAATAACCCAACATCATCAAAAAGAGAGCTAGAAATAGCCTTAAAAGAAATCAAGAGGACAACATGAAGTTACTAGATATTAAGCTTGACACAGAGCTGCAATCCCGTGTCGAAATAAGTGATGAGGCTATCAATGATTATTCCGAGGCACTCAGAGAAGGAGCAAAATTCCCACCCGTTACGGTATTCTATGATGGATCTAGCTATTTTCTCGCAGATGGATGGCACAGATACTATGCTCATAAGAAGGCTGGCTTAGCCCTTATTGATGCCACAGTCATTAACGGGACTTTCCGCGATGCAAAGCTATTCTCATTCGGGGCAAATGACACCAACGGACTACGCAAAACCAACGCTGATAAACGCAAGGCAGTATTAGCAATGTTAGATGACATGGAGTGGGCTGAACGTAACGACAATGAGATCGCTAAAGAATGCCGAGTATCCATTATGACGGTTGGTCGTATCCGTAAACAACTTGGAGTCGTGCCGGAAGAGATCAAGTATGTAAAGAATGGAAAAGAATTCACGATGAAACGTCCTGAGTTTAAACCTTTGGAAAAAGTAGAATCAAAATTGGAGTATCAGTTTGATGAGAAGGAAGAGAAGATCCACGAGCTTGCAACGGAGATCCAGTCGATTGCGGAAGAGAACGAAGTCCTTAAAGCACGAGTTGCAGTGGCTTCGATGGAAGCTACAGACGACGAGAAACGTTCTGCTGAAATCCTCATTGAGGGACTTCAAGCTAAAGTTAAGGCTCAAGAGGCAGAGATCCGCGCCCTTAAGTCTTCAAGAGATAGCTATCAAACAAAATGCGCTGAGATGATGAAGCAGTTGTCATGGTACAAAAAGCAGAATAAACAAGCCGCTTGAAGTGCTTAGTGAAAACGATATTAGGGATATTTGGTATGGTGTTTTACGCCGTCGTAAGCCAATATCTGCATTAGACATAGAATTTGCTTTAGCAATAGTTGCATTAGTTTTACGGGGGAAAGTACACAGTCGGCTCGGCGACTTTAAATAGCCTGTACCTTTAGTAGATTGCTTCACATAAGCAGTATGAGTACCCCACCCATTTAACCCGAAGCTAGGCGGTTCCTGGCAGATTAGGAGTCAAAGTGTCACTTGAATTGAGGCCGCATCAAGCTGAAGTAATTACTAAAATTAACGAAGGCTTTGCACAGGGTCATACCCGTCAGATTCTTAGCGCGGTAACTGGGTTCGGTAAAACCGAATGCGCTATGGCAATCATGCAGGAAGCTGCAAAAGAATATAAAAAAGTAGCAATGGTTCTAGACCGTATCGTGTTGGTAGATCAAACCAGCCAGCGTTTATCTAAGTATGGAATAGAACATGGGGTTATGCAATCTACTCACTGGAGATATCGTCCATACGAGAGTATTCAAATCTGCTCCATTCAAACATTAGCAAGACGTAAGTTTCCAGACATCGACCTCATGATTATTGATGAAGCTCATGTGATGTATAAATCTACTGTTGATTTCATTAAAGCTAATCCACAGATCAAAGTCATTGGATTGACCGCTACGCCATTTACTAAGGGTTTAGGGGATATCTATACCAACATCATCGGCGCACAGCCTATGAACGATCTAGTGGATGATGGATGGGTTGTACCGCTAAAGGTCTTTATCGCCAAAGAAATTGACATGAACGGCGTTAAGAAGATTGCTGGCGAGTGGTCTCAGCGGGATGCTACACAGCGCGGTATCCAAATCACCGGAGATATCGTTGCGGAATGGGTGCAAAAGACTCATGAGATCTATGGAGAACCACGTAAGACAATCGTATTTTGTGCTGGTGTAGAGCATGGCAGAGAGTTAGTTAAACAGTTTGCTGATGCTGGTTATAACTTTGTATCAATATCTTATAAAGAAGACGATGATTTCAAAAGAGAAACTATTGAGGATTTTGCTAGACCTGATACTACTATTCACGGTCTTATTGCCACTGACATTCTTACTCGTGGCTTTGATGTTTCTGATGTTCATATTGGCATCTCTGCTAGACCGTTTAGTAAGTCCTTTTCTAGCCATGTTCAGCAAATCGGAAGAATCGTAAGACCACACGAGGGTAAGAAATATGCAGTATTGCTAGATCACTCAGGTAACTTCTTAAGATTCCGTAATGACTGGGATTCCCTATACCATGACGGTGTTACAGAGTTAAAAGCTGCTGGGGAAACCGCTAAGCGCGAACTATCTGAGCGGGAAAAGAAAGAAGCCAAGTGTCCCAAGTGTAGTGCTTTATGGACTTCGCAGACAAATACATGCCAATCCTGCGGACATGTTCGGCAAGTTCTTTCTCAGATTATAAGCATAGCTGGCACATTAGAAGAGCTAGATGCAGCAAATAAAAAGCTTGCTATTTCTAATAAAGACTTCTATGCGGAGTTGAAATACTACGGAAAACTCAAGGGATACAAGGATGGATGGGCTTATTACAAGTATCAAGAGAAGTTTGGAGTAGAGCCTAAAGGTATCAATGTAGATCCTAAGCCCGTTACGCCTAAGACTATGGGTTGGATTAAGAGCCGTATGATTGCTTATTCAAAATCTAAAACTACACAACAAAGGATGGCAGCATGAGAGATGGAGGAAAAGGTGATCGTAAGAGACCTTTATCAGTAGATTTAAAAGACTTTAATGATAAATGGGATGCTATTTTTGGTAAAAAAACTACTGAGTGGAAATATAATCCACCAACAGATCCGTATGAGCGTGGATTTATAGATGGTATGAATAAGATGACTGAATCTGCGGTGCATAGAGCCGTTGAAGGAATGTCATCAAAGACACTAACAGATGATGAAATATATGAGGTTCTTTGGAAACATTTTCCTATATCAGACAAAGAAGCAAACGCAAATTTTATTGCAGTAGTGACACATTGCATCAGAGTGGCACTAAGAAAGGCACAAGAGAAATGAACCTTAAAGATATGCAGACCGACTTAGAAGTTGTGGCGGTGCAAGAAACTAGATTTGATTGGCATCCGTCTTGTATTTATCCAGCAATCTACACAAAGCATGGGTGGAAAAACCCTAAGACTGGGGAAGTTAAATGGGAAACAGTAACAATTGAACCAATGTTAAAGGCACGAGAGAAATGACTTTCGAATCTTTTGCTCAGCAACACGGGCTAATCATCCGTGATCTTATCCGTGATCGCTGGACTCGCGTTCCGACTGTGGATCATCCGCATAAAAAGAATGGTGCTTACATCTATGATGGAGCGTCGGGCGCTGTTCAGAACTGGGCTATCCACGAGAAACCAGTATCTTTTCGTTCTAAGACATATACTCCTGATCCTAATTGGCAAGCTAAACGTGCTAAAGCTGAGCAGTTACGTGCTAATCGTCAGAATGAAGCTATTAAACGGGGTGCATATATTCTAGATAATTCCAGGAAGGCTAGTCATCCTTATCTAGTTAAGAAGGGTTTTACTGAGGGTAAACAATGGGTATGGAATGATCTACTGGTAATCCCTATGCGTATAGATGGCAAGCTAGTTGGTTGCCAGTTGATATCCCAAGATGGGACTAAGAAGTTTCTATCCGGTCAAACGACTAAGGGCGCGGAGACAATCATCGACGCCAAAGGTAGGCACATACTATGCGAGGGCTATGCCACAGCATTGTCTCTCAGGCGCGCTATAAAGACTGCTGGCAAGAGATATACCATCCATGTATGTTTCTCTGCTGGCAATATGGTAGAAATAGCTAAAAAATATGACAACTGTTTAGTCGTTGCTGATAACGATCCAACGGGAATTAAAGCAGCAAAACAAACTGGCAAGCAATATTGGGTATCTCCAGTAAAGGGAGAGGATGCAAACGACTTTGAGTTACGATGTGGATCTGTATTATTAGGAGAATCTCTACTCAAACTCTAGAAAAATCTCCATGATGCTGTTTTCTAAATTTGGAAACAGCATCAGCTGCTTCTTCTATATTATCAAAACGTCCAAGAACATGTTGTTTGTAATCAACTGTGCAATAGGCAACCCATTTTTTCGTTGTTAATTCCCAGCACACTCCTTTAACTCCGCTTTTATTTCTTGATCCGATACGCCTATTTCTACAGTTTTCTTTAAGAGTTGCTTCACGCAAGTTTTCTATTTTATTGTTAGTTCTGTTGCAATCAATATGATCTAAGTATTTTGGTAAGAATCCGTGATGCATCATGAATATAATTCTATGCACAAAATAGTGCTTGTAGTTAATTTTTACTCTTTTATATCCTTTTGTATCAAAAGATAAACATTCTTGTCCATTTGACTTTTTGTATAAAAGTCCATCACGATACTCAAAAAGTTCATGCAACTTTTCTTTTGTTATGAGAGAATCTTTGTCAGCCATGATAACTCCTATAAGTTTGACTGGTTAGAAAGTCCTAGTAAGTTGGTAGCTTGCTAGGATTTTTGCATTTTACCACTATTGAAGCGTTTGCGTAGGGCTATCCATAGAGAATTCATTTTCACAAAAGACTGTTTGTTTCAGTTGTGCAAGTTTCTCTAGGATTTCCTGACCTAATGCAAAGGAGTGCTGGGGATCGCCAATAAGTTCTACAACGACCTCTACCTTAGAGTTCGCTCCATCCTTCAGGTAGATGATCGTTGCATTCATTTTATTAGCCTTAGTGTAGTAATAAAGTAATGGGGGAATGCCATTATTAGAGTTCTTAGGTTATCAGGATCAGCTATTAAAGCAGCTTTCCCTATTGTAACCGCAAAACTACCCTTATCCGCTAGCCTTTCGACGCATTTGATAAGGGCATCCCTACTATGTAATACCTCTAAATCAAACATAAAGCTACCACCAGCAAGCCAAACATCATCGCGCATAGTAGGTCATCAGTTGTCATCTTCATCATCCTCTCCATCCTCCTCTGATCCGTTTACTTCTAGTTCTAAATCCCATTCATTCCAGTTCTCGTTATAAGCCTCTTCTAGGGCGCATTCTTCTGCCTCCTCATAATCAGGTGCAGTTACAAATACTGTGACTGTTCCTCGAACTTCGATAGTGACTGCGTAGCTTTTCATATTATCTCCTTGTGTAGGGTTTACCCTCAGATTCCCAAATCCTGCCGTTATAAGACATCGTGCCGATCCTCTTGCCGTTGTGCATCACTACCGGATCAGTCCAGTTGCCCGCACCTATGCCGTTGTCTATCTGCCAATCCCATACCTTCTCGACTAACGCATCTAAGTGACTATCTTTGATAGTAGCTTGATCTACACCCCACAATGGGGAGTTAGGGTCTTGTCCTTTATCAGGGTTTCCTACTGCCGTAAGTGTTACCTTATACATTCTCATTCTTCCTCCTCTGCTGGCTCAAATTTTGGAGTTGTATCTTCTATCTCTTTCCATCTTCCGGTTAAAGATTCACCACGCTCTAATTGTTCTTCTATTGCCTTGAATATCCAATCTAAACTATATGCCTCATCACTTAAACATAGGTTAATTTCTACTTTATAGTCTTTCATGCTACTTCCTTTCTATGTGATTTAACTTCCTCAATCCAGTTGTAGATTACATCCCAGCATATACCTACTTCGCAGTCGTGATACTTATCCATCAGTTTTAATACTTTTTGTGCCTCTTTATCCGTCAATTCATGCTCATCCTCATCACCCTCCCAGCCATCAGCACATTCATGGATATCAGATATATGCCACCAGCTAGCCATCCAGTCAGGATCAGTTAATCGGGCAATATCTTGTGATGTAGGTATATCTTGTCCTTCCGGTAAATCAATCTCAATAGTTACTTTCATCTTATTCTCCTATAATCCATGTAATTACTACGCTAGAAAACAACATTCCAGCAATTAAAAACCAATTAACTGCATATTGTTGTGATTGCCCATAAAAGCACGTCAAAAAAATCAGTCCCATAATCCACATTAGCAATAAGTTCATGATCTATCCCCTATCCTTTTACCAGTATCTACCTTGTAGTTACGCGCCAATTCCTCCATAAATCTAGATAGATGGTAAGTAATATCCTCTCCATCTTCTAAGTCTAAAATGCCATGTATGCGCTGATAGATATACTTAGTAGCTACTGCGCTATCTCCCCATCCATTAGTTTCTAGCTTCATTCTTCCTCCCATGTGCGTGTGTTGTATTCGTCTATTACTTCCCTTAGTGTCATGTTTTCGTAGCCCTTACCCTTTAAAAGAATGTAGTAAAGGTATTCTGTGTCACCATTTTGTAGCCCGTATTCAATAGTATCTATGTCATCAGCTATTAAGCGTTCGATCATCTTCTCTCTATTTAGCATCTTCCTCTTCCTCCTCAAAAATGTAATAAGGTACTTCCATAAAACCATCGCCCTCTAACGGGTTTTTGGTTATAAAGTAATTAACTCTATTTACAAGGTGATAACCATCCACGATATATAAATTGCCGTCATCGCCATCTACCAGTGTCCATACTCTGCGTGGCTCTGTGTTAGCTATGCTTAAGACATATTCCAGTTCTCTTCCAAAGGTTTCAAACTTATCGTCATCTTCCCCTTTTTCAGAAGCAATATGGTTTTTAATAGGCTGATACTTAGCCTCCCAGTCCTCTAGTTCTTTTTCCCAGTTATTCATTGTGAACCTCCCCGTTAAATTGATAGTCATATTCCATGTCGCCTAAACCCCAGTCAATATCTCCACTATCCATTAGATCAATGACTTGATTTTCTGCATCTTCCTCGTCTTTTGCCTCAATAATGATGCATCTAACAGTTTTTTCTATTAAGTAATATTCAAACATTTTCATTTTTTTGCTTCCTTCCATGAGTTGTCCTATAAATTGATCGTGTCCATCTATCCAGTCCATTTTTTAGCCTCCTACTACGTGAGACAGCATTTTTAATTCTTGCGCGAGTTTTTCTATTGCTTTTGTTGCTCTTTCCTTCTGTTTTGAGTCTTTGCTTTGGCTTAAAACGTGCCTCTGCCAATAGATAGAGTTTTCTAGGGTCTTTTGCGTGTTCATGGTTAAACTCTCCTTCCATCTTCGTCAAAGTCGTATCCGTTGATTTCCATCATTTCTGAGATATACTCCTCTGAATCTTGCCACTCCATGTCTGCAATAATCCCGCGCTTGCCCGCCTCAATAGCCTCATTAAAGGCTTTTAAAGCGCATCCGGTTTCCTTCATGCTGTCAGCCATCGCTTCGAGTAGGTCGCACTCTAAACAGTATCCAGTAAGGCTCAAGGCTCTATTTTTTTCTACTTGTTTAAGAGTTAATCCCCTAAAATGCTCATTTTCTGCATTTGTTGTAATGTAGGAATGAGAGCAAGTGCTAAGAGAATAATCTTTCAAAGTAACCCCGAAAAGATCACAAAAGGATTTTATAGTGTCGATGCCCTCATCAATCCAAACGTAGCCACTCTCGGAGAACCATTCGCGGGCGCGTTGTTTTGCGCTATCTTCTAATTCTGCGTATTGGTAAATATTGATCTCAATAGTTTTCATGATCCTAAGTCCTTTAAAAGTTGCTCTAATTCCCACTTAATAACCAAAAACTGTCGCGCTTCTCTCTGTTTTCTGAGTTTTTCCAGTTTTTTTCCGTGGAAAATGTCCATAATCTTTAAAATATAGGTGTCATAGGTTGGATTGTGCGCGTTCATGCTGGCTGCTCCTGAGTTAGTCCGTCAAAATACGCTTGCGGCTTAGTAATCGCGCAGTGCGCCCACTTGTTGACGTGGCGCGTTGTGGTGTTGCTCCACTTCTTATCAGTCTTATAAAACTGTCCGTCTTTCCAGCTTGCGACGGGTGTTTTATAGCTAAATAAGACTTGTGTTCCGTCGTTAAGGGTGATCTCTGTCATATTGCTAGCGATTGGGTTTAGTTTCATGGTTTCCTCATTTGTTTAAATTAAAGTTAATGTCTGCTTTTATTTTTCTAACTACATAAGACATCGGATAGTCATAAAATACCTGTCTTATAGTGTCGCGATCATTGTCTGCAACAGTCCGGATAGATCCGTTGTGCTGTTTTTCCATGATGACAAAATAGCCTTTGTAGTGAAAATTTTTCATTACTAACCCCTTAAAAGTTGGCAAAAATGATAGTTTCGTCAGTTGTTCCGATTACGCTTGTTTCATCGTTTAGGTAATCAATAACGGCTTGGGGGATATCTTCGGGGTTTAGGTCGTCTCCTTCACCTATCGAATAGGCTTCGGCGGCTTCCTCGTATGTCATTTCGCAAAGATCGCAACAAATTGCAATTACATCCAATTCAGAGTCGGGGTCGACCTCTTCGAGATAATCATAGATCAACTCTAGGGCTTCATAAGAAAACTGATTGCCTCTATCCATTCTATTAAATGCATCGCGGAAGTCACTTAAATATACTGTCTGTTTCATGGTGTCTATTCCTCTTGGGTTAGTGTTTCGATTAAGACCGGATCTCTCCGGTTTCGCCTCATCAAGGCTCATCAGTTAATCTATACTTCTTGGGTAGTGCTTAACAGGGATATTCATAGCTAGCAGTTTTTCTACTGCGTAATCATAAGAATCGCGCCAAGAGTTGTGGCGTTCGGTTGAATAGTCTTTCCCCTCTAAGTTGACCGATATCATATAAGTCGCTACGTCTAGGGTATTGATTAAGGCGGCAATCTCTTTGCCTTGTTTGGTGCTTAGTTTCATGTTGTCTATTCCTTGTAGGTATGATTGGGGGATTGCTCCCCCGTTTTGGTTTTAAGCGTTATCCCAGCGAATACCAGCTAAGCGGGTAACCTCGTTTTGTAGGTCGTTCAGCTTATCAAGTGAACCCTCTGCGCCTAGAATGTAGCCTAGTTGATGTGTAGGCTCAATCCATCTTTGGATGTATTCGTCGCGGGTCAATGGCTTATCGACTCCAAAAGAATTAGCGAATAATTTGGTGGTTGCGTTCATGTGTTCTATTCCTTGTAGGTTAGTAATCTATTGTATTTAGTTCATGCGATGTATTGCATGGATTTGATTATAATCACAAAAGAAAACTAAACGCAAAACCTTATTTTTTAGTCAAGTATTGCCCTTATATCTAAAGGGTTTGCGGGTTGTTGCTCTGTTGTTTTTATGGTAAAGCTCACCTAATGAGCTACTAAAAGCGGGTAATTTTGGGGTGCGTTTTTGGGTGTGTTTTACCCTCATTTTTAAGCCCTTGCGATCAAGTTAAAAGCGCGCCTCCGTTCCTCTTGGATGGCTTGAGGGATGCTTCACCAGTAGGAGAGAATACATAAGATCTAATAGGGAGAATGACTAACTTATCCCTCTCATGGTTAACTTGTTAACCTTAACTATTACTGTATATCTATCCAGTATGTATATAAATACAGTAGTCATGCTATACTGTGTTCCATGTTCCTATCTTGTTCCCGTCATGGTCGCTAAGCTAACCCGTCAACAGGTCAAAGAGTTACTGCCTTCCGTTGATCTCTCTACTCTGCTCACTAATAGCAGTAAGACCTTAACAGCTAAGGAAAAGAAGTTCTGCCAGCATATAGCAGAGGGCGCAAGCGGTGCAGATGCTTACAGGAAGTCATATAACACGAAGGGGAAACCTAAGATGGTCGGGAATAAAGCCTCAGCATTGAAAAAGAAGGATGGAATACAGGAGGAGATCGACCATATAAAGGAGGCTATTGAGTTCAGGAAACTATATACAGAGGCTCAATTAAAGGCTCTGATAGTGTCTAGGCTCACTAAGGAGGCATTAGACCTTGAGAATCCTCCAGCCGTGCGCGTGTCATCCCTCAAGACTCTAGGCTCGGTTGCTGGTGTGGATGCCTTCCAACATATAGCAACAACGACAATCATTCATGACTCCACAACTGCACGGGCTAAACTGTTCGACCAGCTTAAGCGGGCTATCGAGGACAACAAGCGGACTGTTGATACCGACGCAATGAGTTTGCTAGATGAGATAAAGCTAGGCGGCGCGCAAAACGCAGAGGCAAACGGGCAGACTGAGACCCTACCACTCCCCGACCCCCAAGATTCTATTGATGACGGGGTGACATTGTTACATAGTACTTCACTCAAAGAATTACCAAATTCACACGGCTTTAACAAAGATGAATAAAATCAACAACTTAACTCCTATGGTTAACATTGTTAACCTTAGCTCCTCAACAAAATCAATGACTTACGAATTTTGGATTCCTAAATGTTTCTGGACATCAGGAAAATCGTTACATGAAACACCCCCCCGTCATGTTTCTAAAAGAAGAGGGGTGGGTGGTATATATAAAAAATTAAGGAACCGAGATGAATAATTGGGTGCTTGGAGAACCTGCAGCTTCTGATCAGATTGCTAGTATTCTAGATAAAGTAGCTCCTATGGATTCAGATACCATCCGACATCTTGCTGCCCATATTTGGCTGCTCTACGACGATGCGGTGCTGCGCGAAACGGGCCACCTATACAATCTCGGAGAAGGTGATCCCCATTGGGAAGGCCATCTGTAATGTTTAACAAAAGAAGTTCTTTCTCCACTCCCTATAAGTGGTATTACGGATGGAACCTATTTTGGTGGAAAATTGAAGGAATCGGCTGCCTAAACGGTTTAAATGTTTATCTGCCAAGCGACCCGCATAGCGCGGGATTTGTGATTAAGGTCGGCATATTAGCATTTAGAGTTCGCTGGTCAAAGCGGGTAAAGCAGTGGTTTATTGGATTTAAAAGGTTTTACAAATGACAGAACGTCAGCAACAGATCTTTATGGTCATCTCGGAGTGGTGGAAGATGTATGGCTACGCGCCCAGCATAGATGACATTATGAATGTTACTGGAGATAGAAGCCGTGGCAACGTCCATCGGATGATGGTGCGGTTGTGCGATTTGGGCCTCTGCAAGAGGCTGCCCAACGTAGCGCGCAGTATTAGACCAGTTCATATTAGGGTACGGGATCTATGATAGATTTCGAGAAAGTCGTAGAGACTTTACCGATTAATGAGCAAGAAGCTTTTCTTGAGAATGCTCAAGGGTATCTAGACTCCCTAAAGAGAGAAGCTGCTCAAAAAGACTTTATGGCGTTTGTCCACGAAATGTGGCCTGGATTCATCCACGGCAGACATCACGCGATTTTATCTAAGAAGTTTCAGGAAATCCAAGAAGGCAAGTTAAAGAGATTAATGATCTCCCTGCCTCCAAGACATACCAAGTCCGAGTTTGGATCATATCTTCTTCCGGCATGGTTTCTAGGAAATAACCCCAGCAAGAAGATCATCCAATGTTCTAACACGGCTGAATTGGCAGTTGGCTTTGGCCGTAAAGTTCGTAACTTAGTTGGATCAGAACAGTATGCTAGGGTATTCCCTAACGTAAACCTTAGATCGGATAGTAAAGCCGCGGGGCGGTGGTCAACCAACGTCGATGGAGATTACTTCGCTATCGGTGTAGGCGGTACTGTTACTGGTAAAGGTGCGGACTTACTGATTATTGACGATCCACACTCAGAGCAAGAGGCGGCAATAGCGTCTAGCAACCCAGAAGTCTACGATAAAGTGTACGAATGGTACTCTTCAGGCCCAAGACAACGACTTCAGCCTGGCGGAGCGATCATCGTCATTATGACTCGGTGGTCAAAACGGGATTTGATTGGAAAAATCCTGCAAATGAATGCGGAAAGAGACGGAGAAGACTGGGAAGTGATCAATCTTCCTGCGATTTTGCCGTCTGGTAACTCATTATGGCCCGAATTCTGGAGTATTGAAGAGCTAACCGCCCTTAAAAATGAACTTCCAGTCTCTAAATGGAATGCACAGTACCAACAAAGCCCTACAGGAGACTCTGGAGCGCTAGTAAAGCGCGAGTGGTGGAAGTTATGGGAAGGTGAAGACCCTCCAAAATGTGAATACATCATTCAATCATGGGATACAGCCTTTACTAAGAATGAGCGGTCAGACTATTCTGCTTGTACTACATGGGGGGTCTTCTATAAGAATGAAAACCCAGATGATTCCAACATTATTCTGCTAGACGCATTCAAATCGCGCATGGAATTTCCAGAACTTAAAGCAAAAGCAATGGAGATGTACAAAGAATGGGAGCCTGATGCATTCATTATTGAAGCAAAAGCTTCTGGCGCACCATTAATCTACGAATTGCGTAGCATGGGTATACCCGTATCAGAGTTTACACCTACTCGTGGGAATGATAAGATATCCCGCATGAATTCCGTAACAGATTTGTTTGCATCTGGGAAGGTTTGGGCGCCAGGAAGACGGTGGGCAGAGGAAGTAATTGAAGAGATGGCAGCATTTCCAAACTCAGACCATGACGACTTAGTTGACTCCGCAACGCAAGCCCTTATCAGATACAGAAAAGGTGGATTTGTAAGACTACCAACAGATGAGCAAGACGAACCAATTAATTTTAGACGCAAAGCAGCATACTACTAGGACACACTATGTCAATTGAAAAAAGTTTATACCAAGCACCCGTAGGGATTGATGCTCTTGCATCACAAGAGTCTCCAGACATTGAAATTGAATTAGAATCCCCAGACGGAGAAGCCGTTGGTTTAGACGGACTTGAAATTGAGTTGGAATCCGATGAGGAAGGTTTTGACGATAACCTTGTTGAATACATTGACGATAAAGTTCTAGCCACCATTGCTGGTGATTTGCTAGGAGACTTTGAGGATGACATCTCTGCCCGCAAAGACTGGATCCAGACTTATGTTGACGGTCTAGAACTACTAGGAATGAAAATTGAAGAAAGATCAGAACCTTGGGAAGGCGCATGTGGAGTCTATCATCCACTCCTCAGTGAAGCTTTGGTTAAGTTCCAAGCTGAGACAATCATGGATACGTTCCCTGCCGCAGGGCCTGTTAAAACCCAGATAATTGGTAAAGAAACTCCTGAGAAAAAACAAGCGGCAGTTCGTGTTCAAGATGACATGAACTATCAATTAACAGATGTGATGAAAGAATTCCGCCCTGAACATGAGCGTATGCTCTGGGGTTTGGGTCTTTCTGGTAACGCCTTTAAGAAGGTGTATTACGATCCAGCATTGGGTCGCCAAGTGTCTATGTTTATTCCAGCAGAGGACATCGTAGTTCCTTATGGCGCTTCTAGCCTTGAGTCCGCGCCCCGTGTTACACACGTTATGCGTAAGACAGAGAATGAGGTTCGCCGTTTACAGATTGAGGGTTTCTACGCAGACGTAGATCTGGGTGAACCATCCACAGCCTTAGATGAAGTAGAGAAAAAAATTGCTGAGAAGATGGGCTTCCGCGCTACTGCGGATGACCGTTATAAGTTATTAGAAATTCATATTGATCTAGATCTTGAGGGTTATGAAGATGTAGATGAGGATGGAGATCCAACAGGAATCGCTTTACCTTATGTAGTAACAATTGAAAAAGGTACTGGCACTATTCTAGCCATCCGCCGTAACTGGAGACCAGAAGATGAAAAGAAACAAAAACGAAACCATTTCGTCCACTATGGGTATGTTCCTGGCTTTGGCTTCTACTGTTTTGGCCTTATCCATCTTGTCGGCGCTTTTGCTAAATCTGGTACTTCCCTTATCCGCCAGTTGGTTGATGCAGGGACATTATCGAATTTGCCAGGCGGCTTTAAGACCCGTGGGTTGCGAATCAAAGGTGATGACACCCCGATAGCTCCAGGAGAGTTCCGTGACGTAGATGTACCGTCTGGTGTAATGCGCGACAACATTTTGCCTCTTCCATACAAAGAGCCAAGCCAAGTCCTATATTCATTACTGAATACTATTGTTGAGGAAGGTCGCCGATTTGCATCAGCAGCAGATATGCAGATTAGCGATATGTCAGCTAATTCACCAGTAGGGACAACCCTAGCTATTCTTGAGCGTACTCTTAAAGTAATGAGCGCAGTACAGGCTCGTATCCATTACTCAATGAAGCAAGAGTTATGCCTATTAAAAGATATTATCCGTGATTACACTCCAGAAGACTATAGCTATGATCCAGTAGAAGGTGATCGTAAAGCCAAACAGCACGACTATGATTTGGTAGCCGTGATCCCTGTATCAGATCCTAATGCCGCAACAATGGCACAAAAGATCGTGCAGTACCAAGCTGTATTGCAGTTAGCTCAAGGCGCACCGCAGATCTATAACTTACCGCAATTGCACCGTCAGATGCTTGACGTGCTGGGAATCCGTAATGCTGAAAAGCTAATCCCGCTAAGCGATGATCAGAAACCGCAAGATCCGATTACTGAGAACATGGATGCCTTGACAAATAAACCATTAAAAGCGTTTATTACCCAAGACCAAGATGCTCATATTACCTCGCATCAAAACTTCCTACAGGATCCAACCACGGCTGCAATCATTGGACAAAACCCAATGGCTCAGCAAATTACTGCCGCGTTGCAAGCTCACATTGCAGAACACTTTGGATTCAAGTACCGTCAACAAATTGAACAACAACTTGGCGCTCCATTGCCTTATATCAAGGATGGTCAAGAGCAAGATCCATTGCCACCAGAGTACGAAGTTCAGTTGTCCCGTTTGATTGCTCAAGCTTCTACCCAGTTGCTACAGCAAAACCAAGCACAGGCAGCTCAACAGCAAGCACAGCAACAAGCTCAAGATCCAATCATTCAAATGCAACAGCAAGAACTCCAGATCAAAGGTCAGGATGTTCAACGCAAAGCCCAAAAAGATCAAGCCGATATCCAACTGGAAAACCGCAAGTTAGATCTAGAAGAGAAGCGTTTGGATATTGAGTCTCAGATCAAAGGCCATGAACTTGGAGCAAAAATGGCTTACGACAAAGAAAAGCTTTATACAGAAAATGAAGTTAAAGCTACAAAAATTGGCGGAGACTTTGCCCATGCAAAAGACAAGCTTGATAAAGGTACTGGAGTTGATGTAATGAGAATTGCAGCCGATCTGCAAAAAGCTAATACAACACCTAAAAAGGCTAAAGAATGAGAGAGTTTGAAATACTAACCAAGCAATTGGACGATAGAGTAGAAAACCTTAAGGATTCTGTCGTAAACGGAAACCTTGAGTACGTGGAGTACAAAAAACTGTGCGGCGAGATCCGAGGTCTGCTAATCGCACGGGGATTCATATTAGACCTCAAAGACAGATTGGAGAACTCGGATGAGTAACAAACTAGACTTAAATCAGGCTGTAGATTTATCAGCGCTGATAGATAAGTCAGACGAAGAAAAGGCAACGCAATTGCCAAAACCATCAGGATACCGCATTTTATGTGCGATACCTGAAGCTGAAAAAGAACATGATGGAAGTGGTCTTTTAAAGGCAGACATTACTCTTCAGAACGAAGAGTCTTTAACTACAGTACTGTTCGTAGTGGATTTAGGCGAGGATTGCTACAAGGATCCAACCCGTTTCCCAACAGGCCCGTGGTGCAAAAAGGGCGATTTTGTATTAGTTCGCCCACATGCAGGTACACGTTTAGTCATTCATGGACGTGAAATGAGGATCATCAACGATGACTCAGTAGAGGGCGTAGTGTCCGATCCACGAGGAATTCGACGTAAATAACTATACCTTAATAGGTAACGAAGGAGTTTTATATGGCAGAAATGCAAAAATACAAGTTTCCAGATGAAACAGAAGATGTAAAAGACGGTGATGAGTTTGAAATTGAAATTGAAGACGACACACCGGAAGCCGATAGAGGCAAAAAGGCGGCTGATCCTAGCCTAGTACAAGAGCTGGAAACAGACGAATTGGAAGAGTATTCCAAGGAAGTCAAAAGCAAAATTAAGAAGTTTAAGAAGGTTTACCATGACGAGCGCCGTGCCAAAGAATCGGCTGAGCGTGAGCGTCAGGAAGCCATTAACGTAGCTCAGAAGCTTTATAACGAAGTAAAAGAGCTAAAAAGCAAGGTTCATAGCACCGAAGAGGTAGCGGTTGATTCATTCAAAACCAGCGCTGAACGTGAGATGGATATGGCTAAAAAGGAATATAAAGAGGCTTATGACTCTGGAGATTCCGATAAGTTGGTAGAAGCACAGGAAAAAATGACTTCCGCCAGAATGAAGCTTGAAAGAGCCGACAATGCTTTTGATAACATCAAAAACAGAAAAGCTTTACAAGAAGAAAGAAATGAAGTACAAATACAACAACAGCAGAATCAGCAGCCTGTTCGTGATCCTAAAGCAGCCAAATGGCAAGAGCGCAACTCTTGGTTTGGTCAAGATGATGAGATGACTAGTTTAGCACTCGGTCTACACGAAAAGCTTGTCAAGGAAAACGGCGTTGGATATGCTACGACTGATGAGTATTACAAACGCATTGATAAAACAATGCGTAAGCGTTTTCCTGAAAACTTTGAGGAAGACGATACAGAAGTAGAAGAAGCGCCAAGCGTGAAGACCGCAACTCGCAAAAATAGCACGGTAGTTGCCCCTGCAACCCGTAGCACATCGTCAAAAAAGGTTCGTTTAACTACGAGCCAACAAGCAATTGCTAAAAAACTGGGCTTATCCCCAGAGCAATACGTCAAAGAACTAATCAAAATGGAGGCCTAATCAAATGGCTGAAAACAGAACTACCCGTGAATTAAATACTCGTGCAGTTTCAGAGCGTCCAAAGCAGTGGATGCCCGCAGAATTGCTCCCTGAGCCAGATAAACAGGCTGGGTATGCGTATCGTTGGATTCGTGTTTCAACACTGAACCAGGCCGATCCTAGAAATCTTTCAGGAAAACTGAGAGAAGGATGGGAACCAGTCAGGGTTGAGGAACAGCCCAAGTTTCAACTGCTAGTCGATCCAACAAGTCGCTTTAAGGACAACATTGAAATCGGCGGGTTATTGCTTTGCAAGACTCCAGAAGAGTTCGTTGATCAGCGTAATACTCATTATGCTAAACAAACAGATGCTCAGACGGATGCTGTAGACAATAATTTAATGCGTCAAAGCGACCCAAGGATGCCGCTCTTTAAAGAGAACAAATCCTCGACTAGTTTTGGCAAAAATTAATTTTTTTTAATCTAGGAGTTATAAATGGCTTATCCTACCGTTTCAGCCCCATACGGGCTACAGCCGATCAATTTGATTGGTGGTCAGGTATTTGCTGGTTCTACTCGCTTAATTCCCATCGCTTCAGGTTCTACAACCGCCATTTATTATGGTGACGTTGTGCGCTTGAATACAGGTGGCACACTAAGCCGTGTTTCAACCACATCTTCCGCGACTGATGCAGTTGGTATTTTCTTGGGTTGTCAGTTCACAAACCCAACCACTAAGCAGTTGTTGCAACAACAGTATTACCCAGGCGCTGTAACAGCTTCTGACATCCAAGCAGTAGTTGCGGATGATCCAGATGGCTTGTTCAAAGTTGCGGTAACTTCTGCTGGTACATCAACAATTAGCGGTGTTACTCGTGCAGTAGTTGGTCAAAACTCAGCAGTAGTATTGAGTTCTGGCAATACAACATCAGGTGATTCATACACTAGTCTCTCAGCAACAACAGGTACAGGCGCAGCATTGCCGTTCCGTATTGTTGACGTAATTCCTGAGACTACAAATGCATCAGGTTCATACACAGAAGTGATCGTTAAGTTCAACTTTGGTGTCCACACTTACTACAGCTCTGCCGCTGTAGCAACAGCAGCTTAAGGAGCTAAATAATGGCTATTTCACGCGCACAACTACTGAAAGAGTTGCTCCCAGGATTGAACGCTTTGTTCGGACTTGAGTATGCTCGCTACGGTGAAGAACATAAAGAGATCTACGAAACTGAGACCTCTGAGCGTTCTTTTGAAGAAGAAACAAAACTGTCAGGCTTTTCTGCTGCTCCAGTCAAAAACGAAGGCTCTGCTATTCGTTATGACAATGCACAAGAAGCTTTCACAGCTCGCTACAACCACGAAACTATCGCCCTTGGCTTTAGCTTGACTGAAGAAGCAATCGAAGACAACCTCTACGATTCTTTGTCAGCTCGCTATACTAAGGCTTTGGCTCGTGCTATGGCTTACACAAAGCAAGTTAAAGCTGCAGCCGTAATTAACAATGGTTTCAACACCAATGGTTCTTACAACGGCGGCGATGGCGTACCTTTGTACAGCACAGCACATCCATTAGTTTCTGGTGGCACAAACAGCAACACCCAATCTACTCCTGCTGACTTGAATGAGACTTCTTTGGAAGCCGCAGTTATTCAAATCGCTGGCTGGACAGATGAACGTGGTCTGTTGATTGCTGCTAAACCTAAGAAATTGATTGTTCCACCTGCATTACAGTTCGTTGCAACTCGCTTGCTCGAAACTCAATTGCGCGTTGGTACAACCGATAACGACATCAATGCAATCATGAACAATGGTTCTATTCCAGATGGTTATGCAATTAACCACTTCTTGACAGACACCAATGGTTACTATTTGACTACTGATGTTCCAAACGGAATGAAGCACTTTGAGCGTACTCCATTGCAGAACAGCATGGACGGCGACTTTGATACTGGTAACGTCCGTTACAAGTCTCGTGAGCGTTATTCCTTTGGTTGGTCAGATCCACTCGGTATGTGGGGATCACCAGGCGCTTAATCTAGCCCTTGGTAGTTTGAGAACCCCGCTCAAAAGGCGGGGTTTTTTATTTGTGGTATATTACTTCTGAGCGCTTTTGCTCATACACACAACACACAGGAGTTTTATATGAATCCATTTGAATTGCGTTACCAATTGCTTCAATCTGCTAAAGATATGTTAGAAGCCCAATACCATGCACAGGTACACGCATGGCAAGCATTGGAAAAATTTACAGATAATAACCCTTACCCAAAATTTCCTTCTTTTCAAGATATTCTTGATCGGGCTGCGGAAATGAATAAGTTTATAAGCGAAAGCAAATAAGCTATGACCCCGCCCAAAAAGCGGGGTTTTTTCTTTATAAAACTGTTGCATTATCTAAAAAAGATGTATACTTTGGTTATCTGGGTGATACCAGCCTATTAAACTGCCCCAGCAGACGATATACCGATTAATAGGTTTAACTTGTATATAGGAGAATCCTCATGGGTTTCGCTACACACTTAGGGCCTTGGCTATTAGGCACTGTAAAAAATACTACTGGCACAACTGCAGGTACAATTCGTAACACGGGTTGCACAGCCGTTTCTCAACAATATACTCTAGGCTTTGCTGATGGCGCAGTTAATACTGTTACTATTCCAGCGGGTGCTTTGATTACTGGATTCCAGTTGATTACTACTACTGGCTATGCTGGTGGTACAACTCCAACAATTACCTTATCTAGTGGCGCTACTACTATTACTTCTGGTTTAACTAACCCTTCAGCAGCAGGCGTTTCTGCATTTACTATTGCTACTACTGGCGCACCTTTTGTGCTTAACGTAGGAACTACAGACGCAATCATTACTGCTACTTTAGCTGGTACATCTACTTCAGGTGCATCTACTTTAGTTGTTAACTATGTTGTTCGTAATAGTGATGGCGGTCAATATCAGACTACATTCCAAAATTAATCTTGCGGGGGTCTAGTACCCCCATTACATCTTTAGGAGATTAATTATGACAATGCAATATGATGTGAAGTCAGCTTATGCTGGTACTTTACCCGCACAACTATATACTGGCAGAATTAGATTAAAGTCTATTGTTTTTATTGGTAATGGTACAGGTGGAACTTTTACACTTTATGATGGCACAGATACTACTGGCGCTATTTTGTATCAATTTAAGTTTTCAACTGCTGTACAGCCTTTTCAAGTATTGCTTCCAGGCGAAGGAATTCTTTGTCTAAATGGTATATATGCTGTTGGAACTACATTATCAGCTATATCTATTACTTACGGATAAAAAATGTCAGAAACGACTCAAGTAGAAGCTTCTTATAGTTTAGCGGGTCGGAAGATTATGTTAGGTCTTCCAACCTACGACTTTAAAGTGACTGCAAAGCTAGCTATTTCGCTGGCTTCTTTTTGCACACGGGCTATGCAACATGGCGTAGATATCCAGATCTGCAATATCTCTGGATGCTCTGTTGTTTCCCGTGTACGAAATTTGATTTCTAAAGATTTTTTAGATTCAGACTGTACTGACCTTATGTTTATTGACTCGGATATTAACTTTGAAGCTGAAGATATTTTTCGTTTAATGGCATGGAATAGCGATCCTAAAAAAGGTATTGTTGCTGGTATTCCAGTAGCCCGTAAAAAAGGTAAGACATATATCTCTACATTAGATGCTGATGAAGATGAAAACATATTCATGAATCATATGGGTTTGGTTAGAGCCAAGCGCGTAGCTACAGCATTTATGATTATCCGCCGTGAAGTATTTGAGCAACTATACGAAGCCCATCCAGAATGGCGTTACCATGATGAGAAAAAAGTAGGCGATGAAATTACCGCTTTCTTTGACTTTGCATTAAAAGATGGTACATATATTGGTGAAGACTTCTTGTTTTGTGACCGCGCTAGAGAACTAGGATTTGAAGTTTGGATTGATCCTACTATCAAATTAGGTCATATGGGTATGGAAGAGTTTGCTGGTGCATTTGGTGAAGATTATCTATATCCATTAATGACCTCAATAGAATCCAAGAAAGATGCCGCATAATGGCAAAGACTCCCGCATGGACACGCAAGGAAGGCAAAAATCCGAATGGTGGCCTGAATGCGAAAGGTCGTGCTTCGGCAAAGGCTCAAGGTATGAATTTGAAGCCACCGCAACCAGAGGGTGGCAGTCGCAAGAAGTCTTTCTGTGCAAGAATGGAAGGTATGAAAAGCAAACTCACATCTACCAAGACAGCAAAAGATCCAGATAGTAGAATTAACAAAAGCCTTCGGGCGTGGAAGTGTTAGTATGAGCGATTTTTTTGACCATGTAAGTGAGCCTACAAAACACGTTGTTGATGCTCTGTCGTTATTAACCGTGCTAGGGACACTTGTGAATTTTTTACCCGCTATAGCAGCCCTTTTAAGTATTGTATGGTCAGGACTTCGTATCTATGAAAGCAAAACCGTTCAAGGTTGGTTAGGAAAAGATAATGCCATCGACGAGTAAAAAACAGCATAATTTTATGGAGGCTATTGCACATAGCCCAGAATTTGCTAAAAAAGCAGGAGTTCCCCAGTCTGTTGGAAGAGATTTTGCAAAAGCAGACAAAGGCAAAAAGTTTAAAGAAGGTGGCGCTATGAAACACGATGACATTAAAGAAGACAAAGTATTAATCAAAAAAGCTTTTAACATGCATGACAAACAATTGCATGAAAACAAAAAGACTGACTTAACTAAACTTAAAAAAGGTGGTATGGCTATGAAATACGATAAAACTCCTAAGCCTAGCTCTATGAGCAAGGATGTAGAAGCTGGTTCAAACAAATTAACTAAATTTGGCGAGTCTGCCGTTCAAAAGCGCGCTCACACTAAAGGCACAAACCTTGGTGATTCAGGCCCAACTAAAGGCATTATGGGTGGCGCTAAGATGGCTAAAGGCGGTATGTGCGCTGGTGGCAAGGCTACTAAGAAAATGGCTAAAGGTGGTACAGCTTCTGCTCGTGCTGATGGTATTGCTTCCAAAGGCAAGACTAAAGGTAAATGGTGCTAAATCATGCCATATACAGAAACTGGCACTGAAAAAGAAAAGCGGGAAGCTTATTACAAGGGTAATAAAGAACGTGGTATTCGTGCTGAAAAAGAGCGTGACTACAAAATGTTTGGAACTACCGAACAGAATATTCCTGCTGTAGACACTATGGGCAATGTAACTGGCATGAAAAAGGGTGGATCTGTATCTTCTGCCTCAAAACGTGCTGATGGTTGCTGTATTCGTGGAAAAACAAAAGCATGAGACCTTCTCGCGGAATGGGAGCTGTAATGCCATCTAAGATGGGCAAAGGCGTTAAGAAAGCCCGTAGAGACAGTACAGACTTTACTGAGTACGCAGAAGGTGGAAAAGTTGGTTTATATGACAACATCCATGCTAAACAAAAACGAATCAAGGCTGGCTCTGGTGAGAAAATGCGTAAGCCTGGATCTAAAGGTGCGCCTAGTAAAGCAGACTTTATTAAATCTGCTAAAACAGTGAAAAGAAAATAATGACAACTACTGGCATGACAGCTTTTAACTTGGACATGAATGACCTCATTGAGGAGGCATTTGAGCGCTGTGGAAAAGAGTTGCGTACTGGTTATGACTTTCGTACTGCGCGCCGTAGCGTTAACTTGTTAACCATAGAATGGGCTAATAGAGGTATCAATCTATGGACTATAGAACAGTGTTCTATCCCTTTAGTTACTGGGCAGGGTGTTTATCCTATACCATCAGATACAATTGACATTTTAGATCAGGTAATTAGAACCAATAATGGCGTACAAAGTACTCAAATTGACATTAATATTAGTCGTATTTCTGAGTCCACTTATTCTACCTTACCTAATAAACTGACCCAAGGTCGTCCAATTCAGGTATGGATTAACCGTCAATCGGGCAATACCAACCCTACTATAGCGGTTTTAGGGGCTGCTATTAGCTCTACAGACACTACAATTACAGTGGTAAATATTGATCAACTAGCCTCAACCGGGTATATTCAGGTCGATAATGAGGTCATCTACTACGCCAATACTAGCGGGAATACCCTTATAAACGTATTCCGTGGTCAAAATGGTACAACGGCTACATCACATTTAATAGGAGCCGCTATATCGGTTCCTATGCTTCCGTCTATTAATGTATGGCCTACACCTAATTCACCTGGAGACCAATATACCTTCGTATACTGGCGTATGCGCCGTATACAGGACGCTGGCACTGGTATTAGTACCACAGATATCCCTTTCCGTTTTATCCCCGTCATGGTGGCTGGATTGGCTTACTATCTAGGTCAAAAGCTAGCGGATGTAGATCCTAACCGGATAATGATGTTAAAAGCAGATTATGAGCAACAATGGGATTTAGCTTCTTCGGAGGATCGTGAGAAAGCCCCAAGTCGTTTTGTCCCAAGAAACATGAATTACTATAGATAAACATGTCAAGTAAGTATGCTTCAGCTAAACACTCCATTGCCGAATGTGATCGTTGTGGTCAGAGGTATAAGCTTGTAGAATTAAAGAAACAGACGTTAAAAACAAAGTTATATAATGTCAAGGTTTGTCCAGAATGCTGGGATCCAGATCAGCCTCAATTAATGTTGGGGATGTATCCAGTAGATGATCCACAGGCAGTACGTGAACCTAGACCTGATATAAGCTACTTAGTTTCTGGAAATAGCGGATTGCAAATTACTAATACAAATAGTACTTCGCAAGATGCATTTGGAGTACCAAGTGGTGGTAGTAGGGTGTTTCAGTGGGGTTGGAATCCTGTAGGTGGATCCAGTTCTTTTGATGCTTCTCTAACACCCAACAATTTGTTTTTAGGTGTTCAAATTGGAACAGTAACAGTTGCAACAACTTAGGAGTTAAAAATGACATTTCGTAAAGCTGCCGATGGTATAACCCAATCAGGCAAAACAAAAGGTAAAAACTTAGGCGATTCAGGCCCAAGTATTGGTATTGAAGCTGGCGGTAAAAAATCGTTAGGCGTTTCAAGCAAATCAATGAAGGCTCTTGGTCGCAACTTAGCTCGTGCTGCGCATCAAAAATCTGGAAGCAGAGGGCGTTAATCATGTCTAATAAAACATTTAAAACTACACCCGCTGAAGATTATCCATTGGGTCACGCTAAAGAAGCTAAAAATGCTAGCGTATACACTGGATTTCAATATCCTACTGGCGGTGGCAATGATATCAATATCTACAAGCAGCCAATGACAAACCCAAAAAGCGCTGATATTGAGTACAAAACTAATCCAAACACAATGAGTGGTGTTGAGACTAGAGTTACTCAACCAGCACGTACAGTCAGCATTGGCGATAGCGCTAATAAAAATACTAACCCTTATGGTGTTGGTGAGATGCGCGGTTATGGCGCTGCTACTAAAGGTCGTAAAACCAGTGGGAAAATGGGTTAATGAATTATTATCAGCTTGTTTCTGCAGTTCAAGACTACACGGAAAACCAGTTTCCGCTGACCTATCTCGCCGATGGGTCTACTGTATCGTCCGCACAGCAGATTAATCGTTTTATTGAGCAAGCTGAATTACGTATTTTCAATACAGTTCAAATCCCATCTTTACGCAAAAATGTAACTGGAACAGTAAGTCCTAATAGTCCTTACCTAGCTTGTCCAGATGATTTCTTGTCATCTTTTTCTTTGGCGGTCATTGACCCTACTTTAGGCACATATGAGTACCTTTTGGATAAAGATGTAAGCTTTATTAGACAGGCATACCCAGCACCAAATAGTCTAGGAACACCGAAATATTATGCGTTATTTGGCTCTAGATATGCTAATAACAATGAGTTAGCGTTTATTCTTGGGCCGACTCCAGACGTAAATTATGCAATGGAACTGCATTATTACTACTATCCAGTATCTATTGTCCAGCGTCCTATAGGCTCTTTGGGTACTATTGTTCCAGGATCTGGCTATGTTGATGGTACTTATACCAATTTAAACACTACTGGCGGTTCTGGAGAGGGAGCGCTTATCAATGTAACAGTAGCAAGCGGTATCGTAACTTCTGCAACAGTTTCATACGGCGGCTCAGGATATACGGTTGGCGATAGCATTACAGCAACAATTGGATCTAGCGGATCGGGCTTTACAGTAGCAGTTAGCTCGGTTAATAATCCAACAGGAACTTCATGGTTAGGTGACAACTTTGATACCGTTTTGCTTTACGGAGCATTGGTAGAGGCGTATACTTACATGAAAGGTGAAAACGACATGATGGTTCTGTATAGTCAAAAATACACAGAAGCATTGGCTCAATTAAAACGTCTTGGCGATGGTTTAGAACGACAAGATTCATACAGATCTGGGCAAGTTAGGGTACAGGTAACTTAATATGGCATTTACAGGTAATTACGCATGTGATGTTTTTAAAGTAGGTCTCATGGATGGGGTCTACAATTTTGGCACTGGCACATCCCAAACTTTTAAAATTGCTTTGTATACAAACTCAGCAACACTTAATGCTAGCACTACTGCATATACAGCAACTGGCGAAACAAGTGGCTCAGGGTACACTGCTGGCGGACAAGCATTAACTATTATTGTTCCTCCAACTGTAGGTGGATCTGGAGATATAGCTTATTTATCTTTTGCTGACGAAGTATGGACAGCATCAACAATTACTGCTCGTGGCGCTTTGATTTATTTAGCCAACGGCACAACGAATCCCGCTGTTTGTGTACTGGACTTTGGTTCAGATAAAAGCACAACTGGCGGTAACTTTACGGTACAGTTCCCATCTGCTACCAATACTTCTGCAATTATCCGAATTTCTTAAGGAGAAATTATGTTTTCTGAAAACGCAAAAGCAACTGAGATGGCGAATGCCTCTTTGATTGCACAAACAGGAACGCTTGAAGGCGTTGCTGCTACAGGTATCTATACTGTTGAATGTATAGATGCTGATGGTAATACTAAATGGTCTGACATTATCAAAAACTTGGTAATGACTGGCGGTAAAAATGATATGCTAGACAAGTACTTTGCTGGCTCTGCATACACAGCCGCTTGGTATCTTGGCTTGGTTAACGGTGCTTCTAGCCCAACATATGCTGCTGGTGACACAATGGCTAGTCATGCTGGTTGGACTGAGTTTACATCGTATAGCAATGCTACACGCCCAGCACCATCTTGGTCTGCTGCTTCTAGTGGCTCTAAAGCTACTACAGCAACTGCATTTAACATTAATGGTTCTGGCACTGTTGCTGGTGCATTTATGACTACTGGTAGTGCTATTAGCGGCACTACAGGTATTTTGTACTCTGCTGGTAACTTTACTGGTGGTAATCGTACTGTTGCTTCTGGCGATACATTGAATGTAACTTACACAGCAACATTGACCTAAGTAGGGGCTTCATATGGCCTTAGTATTATCTGATCGCGTCCAAGAGACTACCACTAGTCCTGGTACTGGCAGTGCTACGCTTAACGGCGCAGTTACTGGGTATCAGGCATTTTCTGCCACCATGTCAAATTCTGATACGTGTTATTACACTATTGCAGATCAAGGTGGCGCAAACTGGGAAGTTGGTATTGGCACTTATGCTTCAAGTGGCAACCAATTGCAACGTACTACGGTGCTTTCCTCAAGTAATGGTGGTTCTCTTACTAACTTCAGCTCTGGTACACAGGCAATATTTATTACCTACCCAGCAGAAAAGTCTGTTAATTTAAACGGTAACGGTAATGTAAGCGCATTAGGAAATGTTAGTTCAGGTACATGGCAAGGCACAACTGTTGCGGTATTGTATGGCGGTACAGGGGTAACGACTTCTACGGGAACTGGGTCTGTTGTCCTTAATACATCGCCTACATTAGTAACTCCAGCTTTAGGAACTCCATCATCTGGTACATTAACCAATGCAACTGGACTGCCTTTAACTACTGGTGTCAGCGGAGTATTGCCTACAGCTAACGGCGGTACTAATTTAAGTTCATTTACTTTAAATGGTGCTTTATATGCAACATCCACTTCTGCTCTTGCTACCGGTACTTTGCCTGTTGCTAGCGGTGGTTCTGGTGTAACTACTTCTACTGGTACTACAAATCTTGTTTTAAGTAATGGCCCAACTTTAGTAACTCCAGCTTTAGGTGCTGCAACAGCAACGTCTATTGTTGCAAGTAACGGATTCTACTCAACCAGTACATATGGTGGTTCATTTACTGATGGCGTTGTAGTTGACTACGATGGCGGAACAGGAAATGCTCGATTCAGCGCTGGAACATCGGATAATATTACATTCTATAATGGTGGCGTTGGTGTAACACCGCTATTTAAACTTTATGCAAACGGTTCTGTTGGAGTAGGTAGCACACCTAGTCCTGGCTCTTCTGGACAAGTATTAACATCAGCTGGCTCTGGATCCCCTCCAACATGGTCTACACCAAGCGGAACTTCTAAAGCACAAGCAATCGCCTATGCCATGACGCTGGGCTTCTGAAAATTTAAAGGAATAATTAATCATGGCAAACCCAAATATTGCAGCGCTAACCACGATCAACGGCAATACTGCCTACGTGGTTCCATCGACAACAGCCGCTACAACAAGCTGGACTTATAACGGTTCAACTTCATTAACTGGCTTAACACCAGTATCTGGCACTGTAAACAAGATCACTGGTTTGATTGTGTCTAACACAACATCTTCGGCTGCTTATGCAACGGTTGGTGTAGGTAACAACGCAACATTTGGTTCTGCTACAGTGATTGGCTACTTGGCTTATCAGATCTCTGTACCAGCCAACGCTTCTTTGATCGTGGTTGATAAGACTACTGATCTATATATCACGGAGAATCAATCTGTTGGTGTGACATCAGGCACTGCAAGTGCTTTGACCTACACAGCAATCTTTGAAGCGATTAGCTAATAATGTCCCTGCGTTATACAGGAGCTTGGCTACAGGACGGAGCGTTTAACCCGCTGACTGCGCCTACGCCTAGCTATACATATGGAATATGGTCATTTGGATTAAATAGTTCAGGAGAGCTTGGTCAAGGTAATACAACAAACCTATCATCACCAAAACAAGTCGGGTCTCTGACAAACTGGGCATCTGTTAGCGCAAATGTTGGTTCATCAATGGGTATTAAAACCGATGGAACTTTATGGGCTTGGGGGGCTAATAATACTGGTCAATTGGGACTCGGAAACAGAACTTATTATTCTTCTCCAAAACAAGTTGGCGCATTAACAACATGGTCAACTGTATCCGCTGGTCAGTATTGCGGGATTGCTATTAAAACTGATGGAACCTTATGGTCTTGGGGATATAACGCACAAGGTCAATTAGGATTAGGAAATCAAACATATTACTCATCACCAAAACAAGTTGGGTCACTTACAACTTGGTCTTCAGTTAGTATAAAAGGATATTCAGTAGCAGCAATTAAAACTGATGGCACACTTTGGTCTTGGGGATATAATGCACAAGGTCAATTGGGATTAGGAAATACAACGTATTATTCATCCCCAAAACAAGTTGGTTCACTAACTAACTGGAAGTCTGTTTCTGCAGGATATTACTTTACAATTGCTACAAAATCAGATGGTTCACTTTGGACGTGGGGATACAACGGAACTGGGTGTTTGGGATTAGGTAATTCAACAGCATATTCATCACCCAAACAAGTTGGTTCACTAACTAATTGGCTACAGGTTACCGCTGGTCAAACTAGGTCTTGTGCATTAAGTATTAAAACCGATGGTACTTTGTGGTCTTGGGGTCAAAATACAGAAGGTGAACTTGGTCAAGGAAATACTTCTTATTTTTCATCCCCAAAACAAGTTGGAGCTTTAACTGGATGGGCTTTTGTTAATGCAGGTGGTCAACAGGTTCTTGCAACTAAAACAAATGGTACGCTTTGGGCTTGGGGTAAAAATAATAATGGTCAGCTTGGACTAGGAAATACAACATCATATTCATCTCCAGTTCAGGTTGGAAGTTTAACTACATGGTCTTCAGCTGCAACTGGCTACAATCACAATATAGTACTTCAATACTAATATGCCAATAACCTACCCATACCTTCAATACGGTGGCATCTGGACAACAAGCCAAGCCACTGATGCCGTTGCCTCTGGCACTTGGCCTATTCCGCCAACACCTAAATTGTTTAGCTGGGGTTCCAATGGTTCAGGACAGCTTGGTCTTGGCAACACCACATATTACTCATCTCCAAAACAAGTTGGGTCTTTAACCACTTGGCTGTATGTTGCATCTGGAATTTATTCAGGATATTCAATTAAAACCGATGGCACACTCTGGTCTTGGGGCAGCAATGCATACGGAAATCTTGGAACCAGTAATACAACTAATTACTCATCCCCAAAACAAGTCGGTGCATTAACTAACTGGTCAAAAGTTGCCAGTAAAGGCACTTTTTGTGTTGCCATTAAAACAGACGGAACATTATGGGGCTGGGGGCAAAATGATAACGGTCAGCTGGGGTTAAATAACCTAACATATGCAATTTCATCACCAACACAAATAGGCGCATTAACCACTTGGAGTTGGGTTGATGTAGGATATTTACATACTATTGCAACTAAAACAGATGGAACACTTTGGTCTTGGGGAAGTGGTGCAACTTATGGTGCTTTAGGTTTAGGTAACACCACTAGGTACTCTTCTCCAAAACAAGTTGGTTCACTTACTAATTGGTTATATGTTGCTTGTGGTAGATATTTCTCCTTAGCATCTAAAACAGACGGCACTTTGTGGACTTGGGGTCAAAATAATGGTGGCGGACAATTAGGTCTTGGGGATACAACAAATAGATCATCTCCAGTTCAAATTGGCACTCTTACTAACTGGTCATTGTTTAAATCTGGATTAAATTCTACTATTTCAACAAAAACTGATGGAACACTATGGAGTTGGGGTGCAAATAGTTTAGGAGAATTAGGTCAAGGAAACATTACTAATTATTCCTCACCTAAACAGGTTGGCTCTTTAACAAATTGGTATATTGTTGCTTGTGGGCATTCCAACGGTCTTTCAATTAAAACCGATGGCACATTATGGTCTTGGGGACGAAACCAAGGTGGTCAATTGGGTTTAGGTAACACAACATATACATCTTCACCGCAACAAGTTGGTAGTTTAGTAACATGGTCAGCAATTTCTGGTGGTAGATCGTATACATTAGCAATAGCAAAAACATAAAGGACATAACGTTTTGAAAAAAACATTGCATTTCTTATCAGGAATCCCTCGTTCAGGATCTACAGTCTTGGCGGCAATCCTTAACCAAAATCCAGAGACACATGTTTCTACAACATCTGGATTAGTGCATGCTTTAGACGGACTTGCCAATACATGGCACTCCGCTGGACTGCTAAATGAGAATGACCCAGAGCGTAAACTCCTTGCCCAGACTATGCGTGGCACGATTGATGCGTTCTACGAGTCAACTGATAAGCCTGTAATTATTGATAAAGGTCGTGGCTGGCCCGTACCTGTGATTATGCAAGCTATGAGCCAAGTGCTACAGCACAAACCAAAGATTATCGCTACAGTACGCCCCGTGCCCGACTGTATGGCTTCTTTTGTACGGGTAGCAAAGCCAGCAGACTTAGATGAATTTATGTACTCTGGACAGCTTGCTGACCATTTGAAGGCCGCTTATATCTCGCTGCAACAAGGTTATGAGGCCATGCCAGAGAACTTTTTGTTTGTAGAGTATGACAACCTACTTGCAGACCCAAAACGTGAATTAGACCGCATCCATGAGTTTCTTGGATTGGCACCGTTTGAATACGACCTGTCTAACATTGACGGCACACCAGTAAAAGAAGACGACGAGAACTTGCATGGTTACGCTGGTATGCATGACATCAAGCCAGAGTTAAAAAAGCAACACTCAGACCGCTCGCAAGATCTATTAAAGCATCACTACAATCAGTTCTGCCAGCCAGAGTTCTGGAATGATAACAAGCGCACTATGCCTGAGTTAGACGACTTAGACTTGCAGTTAGCCGCTGGTAAGATTGGTGACTTTGTAGAAGGATGGAGACTGTCTGAGAAGCTGGCTAAAGAGCGTCCAACAGACCATCGTGCAGCATACAACCGTTCTTGGTACTTGCTTAAACAAGGCAAAGTGCGTGAAGGCTACAAAGAAATGGATCGTGGACGCTTTTGTGGAATTATTGGTGAAAAGCACCCAGACACCCCTATGCCAGAATGGGATGGACGCTCTAAAGGCACAATCCTGCTGTATTGCGATCATGGCCTTGGAGATCAGATCCACCAAGTACGTTATGTAAAAGATTTAGTTGCCCGTGGTAACAAAGTGATTGTCTGCTGTTCTGGTCAATTGGCACAGTTGTTCTCACAAGTTGAGGGTGTCTCTGCGGTAATCCAGCATGGCGCTGAGTATGGTATTTACCACGACTTCTGGGCGTTTGCGATGGTAGCTCCAAACTATCTGGGTTATGAAGCTTCAGACCTTAGTGGTTTACCATATATACCTAAGCCGACAGTCATTAAAGGACGCAAGAAGCGTATCGGACTGCGTTGGCAAGGTAATAGTAAGTTTGAGGATGACCACAATAAACGCTTCCCATATGAACTGCTATTTAATGCGGTACAAGGTGCTGACTATGAGTTTATCTCATTACAGCGTGACGAAGGCGCAGATGCTTGCCCACCATGGGTAAAACGGGTATCATTAGATAGTTGGCAAGATACTCAGGCCGCTGTAGCAAGTTGCGATTTAGTAATCTCTTCATGCACCTCAGTAAGCCATTTGGCAGCCGCTATGGGTGTTGAGACTTGGGTAGTCATTCCAGTGATGGGTTACTACTTGTACGCTTTAGATGGTGACAAATGCCCGTATTATGACTCTATGACCTTGTTCCGCCAAGAAGTATTTGGTGAATGGCAAGCTCCATTTGACCGCATTAAGGCTAAATTAAACGTAGAAAAACCACAGATAAGAATGGTAAGTTAATGAGCTATCGGTATGCCAACGCCATCGTAGATCCAGGGTTAAACACCCTGATTGCGCCTCCGCCTCCATCTTATTTATATAATTTATATAGTTGGGGGTATAATGCTCAAGGTCAATTAGGCCTTGGAAATACAACGGCCTACTCATCTCCTATGCAAGTAGGGTCATTAACCACTTGGAACACAATATCAAACGGAATTACTTTTTTTGTATCAGTTAAAACCGATAACACTTTATGGACTTGGGGTGGTAATGCCAACGGGCAATTAGGATTAGGAAATAGAACATATTATTCATCTCCAAAACAAGTTGGCGCTCTTACAAATTGGTCTTTAGCTTCCGCTGGATATCAACATATTGCTGCTATTAAAACCGATGGAACGCTTTGGGCTTGGGGAAGTGGCGGTGCAGGAAAGTTAGGCTTTAATAATACAAATTCCTATTCATCGCCTAAACAAGTTGGATCGCTAACTAATTGGAAAGATGTTGTTGCAAGTGCATATAATACGCATGCAATTAAAACAGATGGAACTTTATGGGCCTGGGGCGGTAATTATTTTGGGCCTTTAGGTCTTGGGAATCAAACTTATTATTCTTCACCTAAGCAAGTTGGTTCTTTAACTAATTGGAAAAGCCTTGCAGCAGGTTACGAAAATGTTTTAGCTATTAAAACAGATGGAACCCTATGGTCTTGGGGATATAATTCTTCTGGAGAATTAGGTCAAAATAATACAACCAATTATTCATCACCTAAACAAATTGGTGCGTTAACTACTTGGGCTTCTATTGCTTTAAAAAGAAATACTTCACTAGCAATTAAAACTAATGGTTCATTATGGTCTTGGGGACAAAATAATAATGGTCAATTAGGATTAGGAAACATCACTTATTATTCTTCACCTAAGCAAATTGGTTCTTTAACTAATTGGTTAACAGTGGCTACTCAGTATTTTAGTTCTGCAGCTATAAAAATTGATGGAACTTTATGGACTTGGGGACAAAATCAAGTTGGGCAATTAGGCCTTAGTAATACAACATCTTATTCATCTCCAAAACAAGTTGGCTCTGCTACTACTTGGCAAAAAATTTCTGTTGGTGAATATTTTATGTCGGCTTTAGGATAAATTATGGCAGTTATTGTACCCGCACCATACACCCAATACGGCGGCATCTGGAAACTCTCCGCAGCAAGCGCATCTAAAGGTGCTGGTACTTGGCCGACCGCACCTGGGGCCCCTACTATAGGTACCGCCGTTGGAACTGGTTTAACATCCGCAAATGTGGCCTTTACTCCACCAAGCAATACAGGCATTCCCGCTGGTGTAGTATTATATACAGCAACATCAAACCCGGGCAATATTACAGCAACTGGAACAACATCACCAATATCTGTAACAGGATTGGCGTTATTAACCGCCTATTCATTTACAGTAACCGCTACAGGCACTTCTGGATTAGTTGGTCCGCCAAGCGCCTCTAGTAATACGGTATTACCGCCTCTATAAATAAAAGGAGTATTAATATGGCATTATATGTACAAGTAGTAAACAATCAGATGGCTCAGTGCATTGACACTACGCCTCCAGTACCAGTCGGTCAAGACGGCTGGAAAAACGCAGTGGAAGTAAAACCTACTCCATTGCCGTATCAACAAGGTCTAAACGGCCCAGTTTACGATTGCACCAAAGACCCAGTGGAAATCGTCTGGACTATCTATGACATCTCAATTGATGAGCAAAAAGGCGGTAAGTACAGCCAAGCAGCTCAGCAGTTTAACGCTGTAGTAGCCCAACAAGCCAAATTGGAGACCAGCGACAATCCAGCAGAAAAGTATGACCCAACCGTTGTGGCGGCTGCTCAGACTCGTTATCAGAACATCTGCGCTCAGATTGATGCTGCTACCACTCAGGCTGACTTGGACGCAATCCAAAAAGAGTTAGACGCAAATCAGATCGCTTTAGGTAAATGAAGCTAAATCTGGGTTGTGGGTACAATAAGTTTGATGGCTACGTCAATGTAGACCATGATTCCTTGTGCCAGCCCGATATCGTTGCAGACCTAGAAAACCG
>Ga0208613_1000073_pt1 | contig 41826 bp, 70 predicted proteins | sample CryBogmetaGMA6M_FD_184543 | JGI IMG/M metagenome (GOLD analysis project Ga0208613, IMG submission 184543) | Freshwater microbial communities from Crystal Bog, Wisconsin, USA - MA6M (SPAdes) | ecosystem: Environmental > Aquatic > Freshwater > Lake | place: Crystal Bog, Wisconsin, USA | collected... | reverse complement strand
TGGACCAAAGTATCAATGCTTAACAAACCTTTATCAAACTCCCAATGACAATTTGGACAAAGTGCGATAAGGTTTGTTAAGTCATTGATATCAGATAGTAAATCAATATCTTTATGGTCTTTGAGTGCTTTAATGTGGCACACTTCATAGTGTTTATCATAACCACAATTAATACATTGCTTAGGCTTATCTGACTTAGCATAAAACTTTCTGGCTAAGTCTCTGATACGACTATGCTTTTGATAGTTTCTCTTACCAACAAGTTCGCCATAAGTAGTAGTTGTTGGGTCTACTAAAAATGCTGTCTTAAAGCAAGGTTTACAGTATGAACGACTTGCTGTAATCCCTTTACCGCACTTCTTACACTTACCTGATACACTTCGTTTAGGTGTGAGTTTATTGTTAATCTTTGCGGCACAAGACTTTGAACAGTATTTAGCATTTTTAGTAGCCTCACCGCAGCATTGACAGATATTCATTTGAAACCCCGAGTCATATATTTAATTCATCTCCGCAAAAAGTCGCTGGTTCGAGTCCAGCCAGTCGCACCATTACTTTGGAGAACCGATGAAACAAATTCTTTATATACCGACAGGAGCCACAGTTTCCTTTCACTCTGGAGAGACTTCTGGATTTAAGAACCTGCGAATTGATGCGGGAACCTATATTACATCCGGAAAGTTTAAGAAAGAGTTTGGAACTGCCCCCTTCTGGAACGATAATATAGATCCTTTTCAGTTATGCATCCTATTCTTATGTGGGAGAATCAAAGATTTAGACGGTGAACTTATCTTTGGTGATCATGTATATTCAGCACTTGAAATTGAATTGGAAGAAGATAACTTCGACACCCTAGAAACCGAATACGAAATCATAGAGGTATGAAATGTTAGTTAGTATATTGAGTGACATTCATCTGGAACATTATTACGATCCAGATAAGGCCATGCAGTTTCTTGAGCGCATCCGACCTGTTGAAATGGCGGATGTTCTTGTATTGGCTGGAGATATTTGGTCTTTAGGAAAGCAACCAACATTTAGATACCTTGATGAGTTCAGAAAATGGGCTGTTGATATAGTCTATGTTCCTGGAAATCACGAATGGTATGGAACAAGTCCACGATTGGAGGGACAGGATACTCTTAAAGCCTTACATGACGAAGGACTTAGAGTTTTAGGTCCAGGCTACTACGAGTCATTCTCTTACGATGGAATCAAGTTTGTTGGCACTACTTGCTGGTATCCTGACAATCCGAAAGTCAGGAAGCATCTTACCGACTGGAGTGACACCGCTTATATTAGAGGTCATATAAAGTGGTGGGAGAAGTTCCAACTTGAGGAACGCCAACATCTGTGGAACAATGTAGAAGAGGGATGTATCGTAGTAACTCACATGCTTCCTACTTGGGATTGTGTATCAGAACAGTATCTTGCAGATTCTTACAACTGTCTATTTGTTTCTAATGTTCAAGATCTCCTTCTTGCAAAGAAACCTAGGCTCTGGATTCATGGGCATTCTCATGATAAACTTGATATGATGATAGGAGAGACAAGATGCGTTAGAAATCCAATCGGTTATCCATCAGAACGAACTACACAGAATGCTACCGTTCTTCAACTTCATCTGTAGAAACAAACCTTCCCTTTCCCAAAGGAATTCAAATGCACAAAGAGTATATTGTTACTGACCCTTCTTTCGATCCCAATCATGTTCTGGTTGAGTATCTGAGAGACTACGAGAATCGACCTGTGGGTATGCTCATGTCCGTGAAGGATACGACCACCAATCAGATTCGCATTGGTTGGAGTCTTGTTCGTAGCAATTCTGATGACAAGTTTAACCGCAATCTGGCCTACAACATCACCTTGGGCAGAGTTGAGCTGGCTCACATTCACAACATCACGATTCCCTTTGATGTGTATGAGTCTGGTAAACTTGAAAACTTTGTGCTTCGGTGCATGAAGTATTACAGGTCCAACAATGTCACCGTCTTTGGAAAGATTCGAAAGGACAACGATCTTCGTAACAAGTTGGAATACACAGAGTATGTTTACAATCCCTCTGCCCAGTCCCACTACGAGTATCATGATTGATTCTTTTTAAATCAAGAGCAGGGAGATTAACACTCTCCCTGTTTTTTCTTAAGGAGAACCACCAATGAAAAACAAACTGACGCTATTGCAACTCTCTGCAATACTTCTAATCATCGCAGACATAATCTGCACCATCCTTCTATGGATCTATATAATCTAAGGAGAATACATGAGTGTCAAACTCAAGATAACAGTAGATCCTGCTCTTGATGGTAAGGAAGTTAAGTTCGGTTACAGGCCAGAAACTTTCTTTATTAAGTTGCCTGACTATGTATATGGAACCCTTCTCTCCATTGCGGAAGAACAGGGTATTACTTTCAATCAACTCTTTCTCAACATTCTTTCTGCTCGTATAAAGGAGGGTCAAGTATGAAAAGACATTATACTCTTGGACTATACCCCTTAGTTGGTCAGTCCTATCGGAAGTTCTGTTGGCCTTGGTGGAAGGAATTCTTAGATCCCAAGACCTACTGGAGAACTGTAAAGTATTTCTGCCAAAGAGGTTACAGAGGTTACGCTGACTGTGACGCTTGGGATGCGGACAGTTACTTGGAGAATGTTACTCTCGGAGTTATCAAGCGTTTGAAAGACAACACTTGCGGCTTTCCAATAGAGTTCTGTGACTACGCTCCAGGTGAAGAACCTGAAGGACACACAGAAACAGGTGCGGCCAAGTGGGATGCTGTTCTGGCAGAGATTATCGAAGGGCTTGAAGCATCGTATGAACTCAAGGCAGAAGATACCGTTACTGAGGGGGTTTACAGCGATGAACCTCTAGAGTTTATTGATATTGGAAACGGTTTCAGTAAAATCAAACCTCTTGAAAATGGTTCTTCGAGATTCAACGCAGATCTTTACAAACAATGGCAAGCACCGCTTCTCCGCAAAAGAAAGAGGGCTTTCTATCTCCTTCACAAACATTGGGGTTCCTTCTGGGATTAGTCTCATAATATTGGAGAAGTAAATGTCAAAACCTAAGTTTATCACGGTTCATTGGAAGGCTCCAATGGATGGAGACTTAACTAGAACGATCAAGTCCAGTATCAATATTGCTCACATTCGATCTGTTAATACTCAGGTTGGGTCAGAGAATTGCTACTGTCTGGTAGATGGCGTAGAAGTTAAGGAATCATATGAAGAAGTCATGAAGATGATTTATGACTTTTATTTTCTGGAGGAAGGATGAGAATCATTAGCGATTTCCACGATTATTATGATGGAGTTGCTGCTCAGGGTATTGACAAGTCGAGAGTCTTTCTTCGTAAACAGGATGACAGATTAGACTTGGCTGAACGGAAGTATGAGTCTGCGTTTATTGAGGGTATCGAATACGCTTACCCTACTAATAATAACACTCTCCTAACTCCCTTCGTTGTCTTTGTCGCTGGTAAGACTTATCCGGGCATTAAGATCAACGCTGGATTCCCTAACGGCACTATCTCTTTCTGCTACTCTAAGGAAGAGTTTGAAGCACACAAGAACGATGTAGGACTTGATCGTTACTTCAGGAAGGATAGATGGTCCCACTTCGCAATAAGGAGACTCGGAGAACACATTGGGTCTAAGTATAACTACAAGGGATTCTTTGATTATTGGACGAAGCAAGATAGTCCGTTAGTCAAAGAGTTGGTTGGAGATATGATTGAAATGAAAGAAACCATTTCAATTATGTCAGGTTTCCGATTCTTTATTCCAGGTAGTAACAATCGCATAGGTAACAAACCTGGAATGTTTCAAGTCTACTGTCCCCGTCTTAAAGATATTGAGTTCCAGAGAGTAGTAGATCCTTATACTCTTTTCCAGGATCTTGATATGTATGTGGGTGGAGTGTTACCTGAAGTGAAGTCTGTTGATGAAATCGCAGACAAATACAAGATCCAGCAACACGGATTCGATCCTATTTGGAGTTTTAGAAAACACAAACTTGATAACCAGGAGAAGTGATGGAAAATCTAACGCCAACCGAAATCGAATTCAAGGCGATGTGTAGCCTTCTGATTGGTAAGGCGGTTATCGACATTAGCAACGGACAAGAACCTCACGGAGTAATTGAGAAGGTTATCATTGATGTTCTCAAGTGGCTTCATTCAAAGGAGGATTTTGATGTCAAATGATTTTGATGAACTAATGGTGTTCACTCCTGAGACATTCATCAATCTAAAGAGCGATGAAATCTACGATCTAGTGAAGATCTATTACTATTTCAAGTTGACTCAAACTCTTACTGGAACTGCACCCGCTTTAACTCACTTCATGTTAAGTATCGGAGCCTTGTTAGTTAAGATCTGTGCTAAAACTCCTCCTGTGCATCTTAAACAGTTGAGTGATAATTCAGGTCAACTGAGGGATTTCATTGAGCATGAGATAACTAGAGTCAAGGATGCCATCGAAGAATACGGAACTGATGTGGACAAAGAGGAGTATCTGTGAGAACGGGATTCGCTAAATTTACAAAGGCCATTGGTCAGTTGTTCTGGTTCTTAGTTGCTTCCCATGTTCTCGCTGTTCTCATGACCTTTGTTGGCCCATATATTCGTATTTATTGGCCTTATTACATTTGGTTCAATCTGTCTATCAGTCTTTTCTTTCTTCTGGAGAACACCAAATGAGAATGACCGGATTGTTGAGTGCTCTTGTAAACGGAGAGAATGCAACACACCATCCAGATAATTCGATCTCTGATTTCATTCTCAAGGAACTTCTTGCCTTTGAGATGAAAGTAAAGGCCGATAAGTATTGTCCTCCTGACTCACGGTGGAACACTAGCGAAGAGTTTGTGTCAGATCTTGACAAACTCATTACTACTTTCTCTATTTTAAGGTCAAACGAGGACAGCACTGAAATTTATAACGATACAGATATCCAGAAGGGATTGATTCTCTTCATCAGTATGTATCGTAATCTCTGCTTCCTAGAAATACCAGAGGAAGTGAAGAATGAAGAGAAGTGAAGAGTCTCAAGAACACAAGCAGTTCCTTCGTAGTGAAAAGAAGAAAGACAAACAAGAAGCCAAGAAACGAAAGACTCTCAAAAAAGAGAAGTCTCCAACCATCTGAGGTATCATGCTTAAAGTTCAAGAATATCTAACAAGTGGTGGAACTCTGAAGTCTCTTTTAGTAGAATACGCTATTAAAGTGAGAGTAAACGAGCATTTGGGAGTAGTTAGTCTTAACTATGATCAACTTAACTCTCCCCTTAACGAAGAGATCGTTCAAGAGTGTCGTGCATTGATTTTGAATCTTGATGACTGGTCAGTTCTTTCTTGGCCGTTCAAGAAGTTCTTCAATCTAGGCCAGGTAGAAGTTCCTCAGTCGTTTGATTGGGATAACTTTACTGCTTTTGACAAACTCGATGGTTCTCTCATTTCAATCTGGCATCATCATCAATACGGTTGGCAAGTTGCTACCAGATCAGTTCCAGATGCAATCACTATGGTAAACGATACCGATATGACTTTTGCATATCTAGTGTTTGTTACACTGGATGACATGGGAACTTCGTGGGAAGAAGTAGTTAAGTTTCTCACTCCGGGGTTCTCCTACGCTTTTGAACTCACTGGACCTGAAAATCAGATAGTAGTTGAATACAAGGAACGCAGTCTCACTCTCACAGGTATTCGGAATCTGGAAACCATGACTGAGATACTTCCAAGTGAATGGGTGGACGATCATTCTGGTTTCCCTTTACCGTTCGCTGACGAATATCATGGTTGGACGATGGCCAGCGCCGGATCTGCAATTATTGACCTAAATCCTAGGGAGAGAGAAGGTTATGTCCTAGTAGATCGCTTCTGGAATCGAATAAAAATCAAATCCGAAGCATATTGCTTCATGTCCAATAAACGAGACGCTCTTTCTAAGTCAGCGAAAGCCAGGCTAGAATTGATCCTTTCAGAAAAGATGGATGATGTTCTTCCGATACTTCCTCAGTTCGTTCAGAAACAATTAGAGGAAATGAAGAAGAAGTTGTCGATGCTATCATCCAGCATAACAACTACCTTCCTGACCATCAGACATATTGAGGATCAGAAGGAGTTTGCTTCTGAAGCACTTAAGTATCCTTACTCCGCTTTTTTATTCAGTTTGCGGAAGGGTAAGACAGATCTTCTACCTCTCTTCTGCGCTACTTCCCCTGTCAACCTACTACACCTACTGAATTACGCAGACGGAGAATAACATGATCTGGTTTACCTCAGATTGGCACCTGTTCCATGTAAACATCCTCAAATACCAATCCAATCGTGGAGTTTGGTCACTTGAAGGTATGCAGGAACTTCTTACAGAGAACTACAACATCCGAGTTCAAACAGATGATACTGTCTACTTCCTTGGAGATGTTGTCATGGGTCACAAAATAATCAACATTCCTCTCTCCATTCCGTTTCTTAATGGTCATAAGCATCTGATCCTTGGGAATCACGATGGAGGATTCGAGAATAACGACGAGAGCGATAAGTTCAAACTCAAGACTCAGTTCTATCTTGATAATGGCTTTGAGAGTGTTTCACGACACTCTTCACTTTCTCCAAATCTTCGTCTCTCTCATTTTCCTTGGCGTGGAGTTCCTGACCGAGAGAATGGTAGAGAGGATCTTCAAAAGTATGCTCTTGACGATGACGGAGTTAGTATTCTCCTTCATGGACACTCTCACCAACCGGAGAAAGTATCCGGAGTTAGAAGTATTCATGTTGGGGTGGACGCTTGGGATATGAAACCAGTCTCTATGGATCAGGTAGCCGATCTTATTTTGGAGAATGGATGGAATGCCCCTAACACGCCATAACATTCTCGTAACTGCTGTAAAACATAGAGTTCAAAACTTGTTATGGCATGGTGCTTATTTCATAGAGTGCCATGCCATTTCATTTAATTTTCGTGTATCACAGCAGATTTTGATATAAGTTACTAGTGGTGTAAGAGATATATTACTTACACTAGTAACAACTTATAACCAAAACGGAGGTAACATGTATAGAGTTTTACATATCCCGACAGGTCAGTTCATAGGATCAACCCAAAGGCTGTGGTGCGGTTCTATTCGGAGAGAGTTCGCTTCTAATGCAGTTTTCGCTACCCGGAAACAAGCAAAGAGAGAGATTAAGGACATTATTCTATCACGAACTTTTACAAACGGTTTGTCTCCTATGTTTCATATACTTGAATTTGAGATAATAAGGATGTTAGATGTATAAGATTCTATTTATACCTGAGGGTATCTTTCTCAAGTGGGCAGAAAGAAAACAGATTGTCGAGTATAAAAAGTTCGCTGAGTCAGATAACATTCTGCTTCATCCAAATGACTGCGATAGAAAAGATGCAAAGTTCTTTAGATTCGTTGAAGCGGATTTTAGAAACCCACACGATGCTTGGGATCAAATAGAAGATTTGATCAAAAGACCAAACATTCATTACTCACTTCATTACAATGACTTCGAGGTTATCTACCATGTATAGAATTTTGTGTATAACTGGTGGCGATTACATCAAGATGAATCGTTTTATCGCAATTTCAGAACTACATCTTCCGGGTATTCCAGGCGAGATACGGGATCAAATGTTTCCGCTAAGTATAATATCTACTTGGGATTATGCTACATTTGAGACTTACGAAGCGGCTAGTTGGTTCATTTCTCATAGGTTAGTGTATAATCCTAGACGGAAAAACTCACGGAAGTTAAACATCATGAAACAACTGTTCGATTTTAACAGCATTCCAGGATGGCAAACATCTAAACTTGAATTTGAAATTCAGAAAGCATAGTAGTGCCTAACCCATTGCTAATAGCCCTTATCTCAATAGTCTTTGTTGGCGTGGTCTGGACCTTTCTTGACCTACTGACTGGCAAGTTTAACCGTAGTAAGTAACAATTAGGATACCATGAAAACCGTAATCTCTCTCATAATCAACGATACGCAGTATTTTCTACATGATTCGAGTTTTACTTTCTGGACAGATCATTTGATACAGGCCAAGATTTACAACTGCAAGGCACACTCAAAACTCAAGCAAATCAAGAGCATCTCTGGCGGACGAAAACCTACAATTTACTTGTATGTTAAAGGTGATTGGGATATGCACAATCCAGTCCTATTAACTGAGGACATACTCAAAACTGTCAAAATGCATGAATTGTTACTTGAAATCAAAGATCTATAGGAGATTGACATGATCCAGACAGAACATTTCGAATGTGCTTGTCACTCAAAGGAACATCTGTTAGCCTTTGAATATTTCCCAGAGCATCAAGAAGTTTATACCCACATTCAATTGAACCACTACTTACCTTGGTATCAGCGCATTGTGGTAGCGTTCAAGTTTGTCTTTACCCTTAAACACAATGGACGCTCTGATTGGGATGTTTGGATGTTACATCATTCCGACATACAGCGTCTAAAGGAGTTGTTTAACTCACTAAAGTAATTAAGTAATATCTAGGTGAGTAAAGGGTTATGAAAAAGCACGAACTTATTCCATTTAAGGGGTTATTAGGCGGTCCTGATTATGACTGGAACAACGAACAAGTATTCGATGACGAGCCAGTTAAAAAAGAGGCCATAGAACGGTTCATGAGACATACGATGTTCGCATCAGAGGACTTAATCTATGTATACACTCATGATAACCGAGTCATCAGTTCTGACAGATCAGTGGACTTTTTAGTTCCCACCAGACTAAGGATATTCAAATGACAGCCGATACTAGTAATGTAACCATTACTACGAAAACGATTAAGGTGGAACCCAATATGCAGTCGTATCTAGCAAGCATCAAGCAGACTTCAACTCTCGTTATCAATGGCGAAGATGTTGTAGTATCTTTTAGTCTAGACCCTGACAGTGATGAACAGGATGAACTTCTCTCTGGTCTGACTGTTGAGACAGAAAGTGAGAAAATCAAGAAGGCATTTGGTTCTAAGACTGATACCTTCACGTTTGAAAACGGAATTCAAGCGTTTAACGACATTCTTGCTAAGGTTTCCTAGTTCTTAAAACTAAGTGGTGTGCCCGATTACAGTTTATTCTCGTTTAGCTTAGCCCGGCCTAAAGCAGCACTCTGTTAAAGTGCCTACCCCAAGTTCAAATCTTGGAACGAGAGCCAAAAGTAATAGCGGGAGGCTGGTCTGGATCAGAGCCTGTCTCATAAGCAGAGCATCGAATGGGATTCAAATTCCCATCCCGCTACCAACAATCAGTAAAAATTACGAAGGATGACAGAGTGGACGATTGTGGACGACTTGAAATCGTCTGAACCTGAGAGGGTTCCGTGGGTTCGAATCCTACTCCTTCGGCATCGCCAAGAGTTTCTGGTTTATTATCTTTGAGAGTATATCTAGAAACTCTTGGCTTGTTTTTTCAGTGAATCTTTTTCCTTCATCACCTCCGCCAATAATTAAGTTTTTACAAGGAGGTAACACATGCTGAAGTTTCTGATAGGTCTGATAATCGGAATTGTTGGAACTGCGCTAGTTTACCACAAGAATACTGCAAAAGCAAATCTTGCAGTAGAAAAAGGAATGAATGGGTGGAAAAGGGCCGCTGAGAAATTAAAACAGTAACCAGTTTCTATACATAACATAACTAGGACCTTAGAACATAAGGTCCTTTTTATTGGGGATATATGCCATATTCTTACTGCGCTTTCCATATTCTTACTGGAGAGTATGTTTATTGTCACGATATGTGGTTATCAAGTCCTTCTTCCATGTATCGTTGCTTCTTGTTACCTCTTGGTTCTAATTACGATTACGACTCTACAACAAAAATGTTACGGGGATCGTCAAGAAAAGAAGTCTACAATAGAATAGTTCTAGAACTTACAAATCCTCCGCTAATGTATAAAGATAGATGCATTGAAGAGTTTGAGATTCATGAATTTACTGAGAAATTAGTTCCTCTACACCATCGCTGGAGAGAGTATTACAGAGATGGATCAATTAAACCGTTACACGAAAGGGCCAGACATTGACTAGAATTCTTGTTGATACCAAATGTGATTTCGGGGATGTTCTTATTCTCCCTCAGCGATCAGAACTCAGTAGTAGATCAGAAACAGATCTGGTAAGGAAAACTAAGTTCAAGAATTCAGGTCTTGATTATTCTGGTGTCCCTGTAATCGTTTCAAACATGGACGGTGCTGGAACATTCGATATGGCAAGAGTAGTGTCGAAGAAGCACAACCTGATAACCTGTTTAGTCAAGCACTATTCTCTGGAAGAGTTAGTTGACTTCTACACTAAGAATGGTGAGTGGGCTATCCAGACAGTGTGTTACAGCCTGGGGATTAGTGAGTCAGATATCGCTAAGTATAAGGCGTTCAAGAAACAGACCTATGTGAAGTATGTGACCATTGATGTTGCAAATGGATATAGTGAACGATTTATTGAGTTCGTCAAGCGATTCAGAGACGAAAACCCTCATGTTGTATTGATTGCGGGAAATGTAGCAACTCCTGAAATAACTTCTCAATTAATCCTTTCCGGTGTTGATATCGTTAAGGTTGGAATTGGTGCTGGTAATGCCTGTTCAACTCGCTTAAAGGCTGGTATAGGCGTTCCTCAGTTATCTGCTATCATTGAGTGCGCTGACATTGCTCACGGCCTTGGAGGGCATATTATAGGCGATGGTGGAGTTACTTGTCCGGCTGACTTTTCTAAGGGATTTGCGGCTGGTGCAGACTTCATGATGGCGGGATCTTACTTTGCTGGTTGTGACGAAGGTGGTGGAAGTATTCTACTTGATCCCGTGACTGGAAAGAAGTATGTTCAGTTCTACGGAATGAGTTCTGCTACTGCACAGTCTAAGCACGGTAACGGACTTCAGGAATACAGAGCAAGTGAAGGCAGAGTAATCAAGGTTCCGTATAAGGGAAGCGTTGAACCGATCATTCTTGATTTACTTGGTAGTATCCGAAGCACTTTAACCTATACCGGGTCTAAGAGTATTAAGGATCTCCCAAAACGAGCAACCTTCTGTTTAGTTAATCGACAGATTTCAACTCTTTACGGAATCGGGGATCTAATGGCATGACTTTCTATGTTCTGCATCTTCCAACTGGAGATATAGTAGAACTGTTCCATGTCTCTAACTTAACACAAGCAAGTGAAATAGTAACTAATGCTGACTTCTACCATAAAAAGAAAGGCGGAGAGTTTAGTTACACTTTCTACAAACTCCAAGGCAGAGCAGAGTGGGCTGGAAGAAATTACATAGTCAGACGACTCAATTCCTCTGTGCTAGAGATAATAGAGAAGGAGGACGAGGGTGACACTTAAACTCTTCAAATTCATCAAATTCAGATTAAAACGGGTTAGTGAAAAGAACCTCTCTACCCAAAGAGAAAAAGCCAGAAAGCGGATCATAAGAGCATACCAATCCAAACATAACGGTAAGCACCCCACGGAACTGAAACAAATTCCTGTTGGCTATTACTGTATTGATTACACTAGTGACGGAGGAGAGAAAAGACTCTGCTCATACTACTCAAAAATCAAATACAAAGAAGCCATTATTCTGTATGGAGAAAATACAGTAAGTTGGGCCAGGGAAGATTACAACATTAGTAAAGAAGCGGGTGCATGTTCTCTGCTGATGACTAATGATTATATCGCTGGCGAACACACCATGTTTAGTCTTTTGTGGGACGGATGCAAGAGTTGTCCCTTTAATCCAGAACCCCCTAAAAAGGAAGCGAAATGACTTTTAAGTATATCAATGTTACAGGAACTGCTCCTACCGTCATCAAGAAATCGATATTCTCTGTAATCGAATACAATTGGAACGGATCCGGGTTTGATCTGATTGTCCCTCTTAACGGGTATTCAGAGGATGAGGCGGGTCAGAAGTATCTGTATACGAACAAGGCAAAACAAGGCGTGTATGTTCGTAAGTTTCTCCCTCAGATGAAATATCAGACTTTCGAAGATGAACTCCACGGTAAGAACCCACGCAAGCAACTTGAACTCTTTCAGAAGGAAGAGTCTGAGAGGATTGCTAACCAGAAACTTGAACTCCTTCTAAAAGGATACTGAAATGACTAACAGGGAGTTAGATTGTTGCGACGAAGAGAACGAGGTAATGTCGGCAAGTCTCCAAGAAATTATGGATGATAGTTGTAATCCCGACATTGCTAAGTTGCAAGAGTTCCTTACCTTCTTTAAGAACTATCACGATCCTTTAATTCACGATCCTGACTGGTATACGAAAGAACGGTTGATGGACTTGTTTAATAACCTACCAGTGAATCTCTAAAGGAAACCTATGAAGCATATTGTAGTTCCAACAACTATCCGAATGAGTCTGTTAGCCGTAGAGTATCCAAAGGGTGGAGCCTACGAGAAAATTGGTGAGCGAGGAACAAGTCATCTGATGGAGCATCTGATGATTAAGACATTCGATGCACACCGAGAAACGCTGAAGGGACTTGGTATTGACTACAACGCATATACTGATAACAATCAGGTTGTGTTCTGGTGGTCAGGACTAGATACCTCAATCAATGAAATGGCACAGACTCTGTATGAGGGTCTAACCAAGCAGAGGGTTCTATGGACTAAGGAAGCATTCGAGAACGAAAAGAAGACAGTTCTTCAGGAATACGGAGATACTTTCAACGACCAGGGTGAAGGCTTCTTTGAGAACACTTTCCGAAAGTATTACAACTATACCAGCGCCATTGGTTATAGGGAAGACATTGAGAGTTTTGACTACGAAATGTCTCTACACTACGCCAAGGATTACATGAAGCCTCGTTTAGTGTGTGAAGTTGGCAAGTCAAACCTGAGTATCTCTGAGTTATCAACTACTTCTCCAGTAGTTGATCGTCTAGTTTATGGCGATTACGAAAAGCAGTATGTATTTGACAGGGTTCCCAAGGAAGATAAGACCTTGGTTGGCCTTCTTGGAAAGCCCTTCATTGGTAATACTGCACAGATGAACTTTGTAATCTCTTGTCTAACTGGTGGACTTGAATCACCTCTCTATCAGGAGATTCGTGGGAAGCGAGGTCTTTCTTACTTCTCTAGTGGATTTACGAACAAGGTAGGTAATCAGGCTGTTCCTTTCTTCTACGCTTCCACTGGTAACGAGAGAGAAGCAGAACTAGCCAGGGTATACGAGGGATTCTTCATTCGTGCCGCCGAGGATTGCTTATCAGAAGATAGGTTCAACACTTGCTTCAAGAATCTCATGATCAAGAAGGAAATGGCTGAGATTCTACCTCATGCTGGAGCAAAAGCAACAGTAATTGGAGAAACCAATCCTTTTGATGGAATGGATACCTTCACTTACGCAGATGCAATTCAGTTGATGAAGACAGAGTTCGCTATGTCTAATCTACAAATTGTTTCTTACTAATCAATAGCCCGTAGAAATACGGGTTGGGAGTTAAAGTTAAAACCTCCACGTGGTAACTCCTGGATAACGCTAATTTAACGGAGAACAAATGTATAATATCCTTCATATTCCAAGCGGACACTTTCTAGAACTAGCAGTTTCTTCGGAAGTATGGGGCTTTGTCAAAGAACCAAAAATTGCTGTGTTCAAAAGCAAAGCATCTGCAGGTCACGCTATTGAGGAATACAGACTTGGAAAGAAACCAACAAAGAAAAGGGTCTACGGTCAAGGTTATTCTTTTCTTCTAAAAGAAGATTACACTATAATCGTTGGTTGGCGCAGTAACAAAGAAGTAAAACAGTTGGCATTTTCTACAGACTACAGCACTAGAATGAATCGTATTGAAATATTACGACCAACCTCTCTTCGCAAAGTATGGAATCCAGACATGCGAGAAGTATTCCTAAAGAGGCTGGGAGTGGTAATTCCGTCAAAAATAGAATTTCTAATCATGGAGATACAATGAAGATTCCAGTTCTGATACTTCACGACTACAGTGTTGAACTACCTAGAGAAATGGTTCATCAACTAAGAGTAGATATTCCTCACAGTTGCCATACTACCGTGAAGGGCATTCTTGACTTCACTAGAGATTCTATGGAACTCAGAAGTAACACTGGAGTAATCAAATTGTTCAGGAAGTATCTTCCAGAGCAAACGGAGATTTGTTATTTCTCTCTTGAACATGAAGTTCCTGTGATTTCCTTGGCCCCTGGCTCTAACCGAGAAATATTTTCTACTCGTAAGAAATAAGTGTATGGTAAAAAGAACTAGCAAGTCAACAGTTAGTCAGTTATATGGCTTAACAGACCTTGGTAACATCGTTAAATTGGCTGTCAGGGAAGACAGAGACGAAGATAACGAGATACTCAAAGTAATTGACTCGGCAGTATCTCTTAATCTTAAAACCGGAAAATTCACGGAGAAGTATAACAAGGACGATCATGGAGACATTGTTAAACAGACAATCTCTTCTAATCCTAAAGACATCTTCGATAGACTTTCCCATGCGAAGTTAGAGTTGGAGAAAAAAGAACTCGCTCTGATGAAGAATTTATTTCTACTTGGTGAGTATCCTGACACAGGAATTACTCCTAAAATAAGAAGAACTCGAAAGAAACCAGAGATCAAGTAATGAGCAGATACACAGTTTTAGTTAAACTGGCTATGAAACATGAGCAAGGAATGAGCATTAATGCAGGTTCCGTAAACGATATTAATGAGGGTTATAGGCTAGGACAGCAAGTTGCTTTCCAGTCAGGACATAGAGGACAGTTATATATCTCTATTCTAGACTCTCAGCAGAACGGGTATTGTGTAGGAAACTCAGCAACCTTTTGTTAATTAAGTTTATTGAGGGATAAAGTGATACTTAGAGTCAGTAAGAAGATATGCGATTGGCTAACCTGGGGAAGGTTAACTCACTTTGTAGTAATTTTTCTTACTGTTAAACTCTTAGTAAACGCTGTCAAACATGAACACCCAGTTCTCATTGATTTCATAAGCATCTTCTTTTATGTATTTGGATTGCTCTGTGGAATCGCTCTAACCTTATCAGTAGACAGACGCTTGGCATCCATCTTCCCTCCAGATGATCCAAGAAATACGAGGAAGTCATGAATAATTGGTATCTCCCACTTCCGTTACGCTCCTTCAAAAGTCAAAATACTATTGACCGAGCCTATGATGTTTATTCTAATCTGCGTAACCGTGGAAGGGATATGGGTGCGGCTATTGCAATTGCTCATTCCACACTAAAGAAAGAAGGATTTGACACTTCAAGGTTCTCTAAACAAGAACTTGAAGCGAAAGAAAAGAAGGAAAGAGACGAACAAGAACTTCTAAAAACTTCTACTCAAGTTGCACAGATGCCAGATACTCCAGTCGTTCAGTCTCCAAAACAGCCAGTTCAACCAAGATTAACTGGTTTAGGAATGTTCTGGGACGAGTAACCAACAACTAAGTTACTTAGGAGGCTATAATGTATAGCCTATTCTGCATTACTGAGGCAGAATATATAATGCTCTTTAGATATATGACGCTACCGAATCGATATTCGGCGGATATTACAAAGGAAGTATCCTCTTTTATATTCCCACCAAGAAGTCTAGAACAAGAAACGGTCACAACGGAGATAGCACTTTTCGGATCTCGGGAGGAACTAGTCTTTTTTATAAAGTCTTGGTTCGACTACAAGAAAGGATTCTTTTGTTGCGACGATCCTAACTCAACAGTTACGGATAAATTTGCTAACCCTTCAGAATTCTTATGGTTACCTTTCGAAGCCTTTGAAGTCCACCACAATGGAGTTACTGAAACCATGACAGTCAGAGACTTATATTCCTGGAGACACTGATGTTGCTGTATACGCTTCAGTCAATAGAAACAATCTGCAAACTCAACCAGGATAAAGTGTTCTTTGCTCACTTCGGGCAAAGACCTCCGGTGGTAACTGAGGGATGGAAGGTTCTCTTAGAGCATTACATTCTGAAGTATAATCGAATAAAAGAGCATGATTATTCTTCCGCACCTATCCTGTGGTATGTAGACAAAGTAGTAGCATTACAGCACCTTAACATGGATGTTACTGGAGCCTGTTTGATAAAGGCTTCAGTTCCAGATGCAATCGTGCTAACTCCTGAATACATAACCCCATACATTGATCTGTATTGGATTGTTGAGAAGGTAATAGACCCTGCTACCGTTGACTACAGCACTGAATAACTTCTTATTGGGATGCTATCCATTGCTTAATGTCCAACACTAACTCTGGTAGAATATCTTTTATCACTTCAACAGTCTTAGAAGAGTTTTCTGGAAGTTTAACTCTAAACAATCTAATCTTGAGTTCTTCTAGTTTCTGTTCTTTTCTCTTATCTGCTTCTTTCATTCGATCAAAAGTCTCTTGTCCGAATACAGGTCGTTGATGCGTGATTCCATCAACCTCTATACAATACTTGAAGTCAGGAAGATAAATATCCATTTCCTGTCTACCGAGAAGAGTCTTGTCATTTTTGCTGACATTCAATCGCTTGAAATGAAAGCGGAGCATATCAATAATAAGTTGTTCGGCTTTAGACCTATTACCTGTTACTGTAGTATTTACATTCTTAACTTTGGCGGGTTTTACTGGCATATACTTAATTAACCTAATTAAGTATGATACTGAAGTTTGTTCGCTCTGTCAGACAAGAACCATTTAACTGATACACTACGATACACTTCAACACGACTTCTACCCGAGGTTGTGACACAGTATTACTAACAAAAAGGAGATTCATGAGTAAACTTGAGACAGTAAAACAACTCTCGCACACTGTAGCATTGGGTATGTTAACCTTCGCTCTAGTTGGCGGTGCATTTTTTGGCTGGCAAGAAGTAAAAGAATTCAGAAGGAAGAACGATTTGATTCTTGAGAACATCGCAAGAGTCAATAGAAAAGTGGTGCTTCAGCAGATAGTTTCAACAAAACTAAAGAACGCACCAATCGAACAAGTAGTAAGTCTCTCTGACAGAATTTATGACCTCTGCCAGATGAAACAGATTCCAATCAGTTTAGTTCTTGGGCTTATCGAAGTTGAATCTTCATGGAACGCTCAAGCAAAATCAGACGCTGGTGCAAAGGGTCTAATGCAGATCATGCCAGCAACGGCAAGACCTTACCTAGTAAGAGAGGGATTCGTATACAATGAAAAGACCCTCTTTGATCCGCTTCTAAATGTCACCGTAGGTATCAGTTATCTCTTTGACCTTCATGCACAGTTTATTGAACTAGGCGTAGAAACGGATAAGGAATACGCCTTTTCTGTGAACTCTTATTTCTGGGGAACATCTAATGTGTTCATGCTCCTGGGAAAGAAAGACGCAAGAGTAACAGGACCTAACTTCTCCTACTACAAACGAGTGGTAGACGCATCCAAACAATACAAGGACCTAGGACTATAGAGTGAAAATCATCCTGCTGAGTTTGTTTCTGCTAGTGGCTCTACCATTTATAGTAAAACTCACAGTAATGTCATACTTGGTGTATAAACATTACTTCATTAGTATGGCTAATTCTAAGTTTCCTATTGGTTTCAAACAACTCTTCAACCTTCTTCACGGTGACAGAAAACATCGTGAAGAAGAGGGTGGAAGAAGGCCTATTGGATTTGATACCACCTTCACAGAACAAGATAAGGTTCGTCTCGAAACTGCGAGATCCAAAAAGAGGTAACAATGCATTCCCATGATTACGCTAACAGGTATAATACTCCTGACAGTATATGTCTGCGAGTAATGCCAATGACAGCGAGATGGAAGCGTGGATTTGATGCGGCTAAGAAAGCGTCTCTTGAATCTGACGGAAGGTATCCCTCAGAAAAGACGGGTGCTTCAGTTTTTCACGGAGCCAGATTACTTGCAAGTGGAAGTAATCAGTATAGCAAAACCATTCCGAATAATGTCTGTGGTCATTATGTTACCACCATTCATGCAGAGCAATGCGCTATAAACAAGATTCGTCACTATGAGTATAATGCAAAACTAATCTGTTATGTAGTTAGAATGAACACTTCTGGTGGATTAGTTGTCTCCAAGCCATGTAACATGTGTATCTCTTATCTTCAGAAACACGGAGTTGAGTTGATACGATTCATTAACGCTGAAGGATTTGCCGAAGAAATGGCGATCTGAATTAACTATGAGAGGTTATTTGTAATCATGTCATCTGAAAACGTAATATGCCCACAATGTGATGGCGTAGGCAGTATTGAGAACACCAAAGGCAAGGAAGAAGCCTGTAAGTATTGCAAAGGAAGAGGATTCGTTCCAAAGGAGATGGGAAATGACTCGGAAGAAACAATCTGATAGTCTAGAGATTCAGGTAACTATTCCATATAGACTGCATACCTGGTCTGAGTCGCTCACTTTTGACGAACTCAATGACACTTTGTTTCTTATCGGTATTTATGCCGATCCAGAATATCCCAAAGCCCTGTCTCCAGCAGATAGGAAACGAGTAGAGAAATGGCTAAAGAACAACGATGTAAACGCCTTTATCAAATCAAAGGAACTAGCGTCAATGGCGTATGGTCAGACTCTAGAAAATGAACTTTACGCCGCTGAAATTATGGGTATGCCGTATAAACGAGCGGTATCTCACTAGGAGAAACAGTGCCAATTTCTAAAAAAGTAATCGGGCTAGTAATCGTAGCCTGGGTATTTGAACTGTTAAAACTTCTGACCTCGGCATGGATCATTAAAGAAGCCGTGTTAGAAATTTACGCCAAGACTGTAAATCATCCATGGGGTTATTACGCTATCCTTGGATGTATAGTTGTTGGATTATACAAACTACAATCAATCTTTAGAAAGGGTGCGCTTGAAGAACGAGCCGCTACAGCCGAATCGGATTAGTCAGGTAACAGTAGGAAACAATGGATTTGTTGAACTTGTAGATGTGATGGGAAACGATCTGTCGGTTGTTAATGCCGCCAGAGTCTCAATGGGTAAGAGAAAGACCGTGTTCGAGCCGGAAGATGAAAAATTGATCTATTACCTAGCGAGACATGGACATACGAGCCCTTTCCGTCATGCATTTCTCAGTTTTCATGTAAAATGTCCGCTCTTTGTTAAGGGTCAGTTCGATAAACACCAAGTCGGTATCTCTATTAACACCATTTCTGGTCGTTATGTTCAAACGGCAGATGACTGGTATATTCCTGAGTTTTTTAGAGGAACTGCGGCTAATGTTAAGCAGGGTTCAACAGCTGAACCTGTTAGTAATAATGAAAATCTTCTTGCTTTATATGATAATCATTATGAACTATCCTTAAAATTATACCACGGCATGATTTCGCAAGGAGTATGTCGTGAGCAAGCAAGAACGGTTCTACCGCAGGGTATGAACACTGAGTTCTATATGTCAGGTAGCCTCCAGGCATTTGTTCACTTCATTAAACTTAGAACTGATAGTCATGCACAAAGAGAAATTCAGGATTACGGCTTCGCTTTTAAGACACTAGTAGAGCAGTCGTTTCCAATCTCCACCAAATCCTTGTTAGAACTATAACCAGAGGAACCAGTATGGATCTCAATTTTCCAGAACAATGGGTAGCGAAAGCGTATCCAAATACAAACATTTTTAGAGTCGGTGATAACGACACCTACTTTACTCGGGCAGGTAAGCGACTACTGAATGTATCAGTTGGACCTATAGCACGATACTATCCTGAGGAATTTAAGGATATTCATCTGGCAGTTGCTGGAGGGAGTTTCAGATCGTTATTTTTCAATGAAACTCCCACTGATTTGGATGTGTTTCTACTAACAGACATGGAGACTGGAACTAGGTTTCTACGGAAACTTAGACAGAATCTGATGAATCAGTTTCCAGACGCTCCTTTCCAACAGGTGGCAGAAGTTACTATTACCATCAACAAGAATTACACTCCCTCAGAAGAAGCAATAACTAAGAAGTTTGTGAGATTCAACATTCCAGTGATTGAGGGGTTGACTCCAGTTCCTATTCAAATGATTCATTTCTGTCATGTAGTTGAGGGAGACGAGGTCTTTCCAACTTCTGCAAGAGAATTGATTAATTTGTTTGATGTGGTTCCTGCGTGTTTTGCCGCTGAGACAACTGCGTTTCCTTTATCCTTTCATGGGGTATCTACTCACGCTATGCTACTTGACAGTCTTCTAAGTAAGACTCTCATACCCAACATGGTAAGAGGAAGATACATAGAACCTGTCATGACCCTGGATCGCTTCTATAAGTATACAAAGACTTATGGATTCTCAGTAAGCAAGAGCGATATGCCGCACTTCACTAAGTTGATGTCCATTCCTAATAACATGAACATTTCTTATGATGTGGATGATACCGAAGGAGATCCTTGTAGTGAGGCAGAGGTTGGCTTCTAATGTTGCTATCCAAAGAGAAGTTTCTAGAAGCAACCAAGGAACTACGACTAGAGGCAGAAGTTGATAACCTACCGTTAAAAATAAACGGGGATTGTGAACTGTTTATACAGTATATAGATAACAATTTTAAGAGATATATGAGATTGTTAGAAGAACTTTACTTCGATGATACCGTGACTCTCTTTGTAATATTTGCTATTGACAGTCTCTCCACAAAACTAGATCCTGACAACTATCCTCACATAGAGTGGAGAGTTCTTAATTCAAAGACTGGAGAGGAAATTGACTCCCATTTCTCCTATCAATTGCCTGGTGATGGAAGTTTCTTTACCACTAAAGCCAATGTGAAAGTGATAGGCGCTTCGTTTATTGATGGACTAAAGAGAACTCCCATCGCTTTTCATTCTGAGGACGATAGAACAGTGAGAATTCCAGTTCTAAACATTCCAAAAGCATTAGTTGGAAGCACAGGATTTCTAGCAGTTCAGGAGAGTGAAATGGTGCTAACTCTGGAAGATGTTTACAAGCCTTGTGTATATCTATTCTCCGCCAGTCCAATGTTTATCTACGATATGTCTGGTAAGATAGTGGATAAGCGAAAGACTAACACAGGAGGGATCGAAGATGAAATAACCTTTTACACGAATGTTCATGATAGGTTCACACTTCCAGTATTATCTAGAAAAGGAGCGCCGTAATATGGAGGAATCAATAGAAGTCACAACACTGACCTACACAGATACCCTTGACAGGTTATATGCAGAGTTAAACTACTGTTACAATGGAGTAATAGAGATTTTAGCGATTGTTCCGGAGAAAGAAGATAGAACTAGACTAACAGTAATAACCCTTCCGTCTAAAGCAATATGCGCCGGGATGCTATTTACTGATTCATTAGTTAATATCGGAAAGTTTCCAGACAATTCGATTACAATACCTCTCTTACCAAAAACTACCATACTTCATACAGTTCTAACCACACTGGCTAGACCTGCATCGTTAGAGTATAAGTTTTTAGAGCCGCAAGCAGAAACATTCAGGTTAATTATCCCCGATACAATTGAGTCAATAACTACTAAATCGTTTCTTTCTTTTAGTGGTTATGGAGTGGGATCAAATTCGTTACAGGTAAATAGGTTTCTCTTTACTTTACTGTTCTCTCCAGATACTCGGATCTACGACTCAGGGTTTGCTTCTTTTGTAAGAGATAGAAAGTTTGAGATTATCCCAGACAAAAACGCAATGCTTCAGCAAATGTCAGTAGATCTGGAAGCATTGTTACAAAGGTCTAGTAATGTGGCAAGTGATTCTAGACGAAGAGACATAGTGTATCAAGATACTTACTATCTGTTCTACCTATTTCTTGTCCTACAGAAGTTTGTGTTTACTGGCATACTATCTCTTGATCTAGGAGAACCCCAACAACATCTTATGACGGTTGTAAAAAGTTCGGCGCAACCGTGGCCTTATATCAAGGATGCGATTACAGTATTAACAGCAGAGAAAGAAGGTAACTATCTACTTGACTCTGCTAAGTATCGAACCAATTTTGCATCCTTACTAAGAACCTATCTGCTAAACAGACTGGTTACCCCTTCCAATTCTCAATTACTAGGAGATATTAAACTATGAGAAATGTCATAGTAATTTGTAACATCGCTAATTTGACCGGGACGCTTAATCATGGAATCAAGCGTTCTGACGGATCTTATGTAAAACTTCGAGTAGATTACAAAGCGTTACTTGATCATGTTGTAGGAGATCGTCACCTTCTTGGAGCATATGTAGTATCGCAACAGGATGTGAACAACACTTCTGGTAAGTCTCTTGAGAAACTTCAAGCCACTCAGAACTTCGTTCAGAAGTTAAAGAAGTTTGGTTGGTCACCGCTACGAGTTCCCTATAATGCAGAATCTACTGATGTGACTACCATCCTGAATACTATTTGGGAAAACAGTCTGTCATCTTTAGTAGATCCTGAAACAGGACAGTGGACGATCAACACATCGTTAACTGATGTTGTGTTCATCAATGGCTCTATCGCTTGGTTCGATATTGTCAATGCGTATTTCAACCAGGGATTTGGAGTTGAAATCGCTTACCTTAAGTCAGCAACAAGTAAAATGCTTCTTGCTAACTTCGCATTTCTAGACCTCACCGGATTTTTAACTACCAACAACATTCCCGCTGTTTCTCACACAGCCGTTACGAAAGAGGTATCATGAGTGGAGACAACTCAACCTTCGTTCTTACTGGACGAGAATTAACCCAGGACGAACAGTATATTCTTTACGGAAAGCCCTCAAATGAAGCCATGACTTACTTTAAGTCTGAGTCATTTGAGAACATCGTGACTCTCTTGGAAGAAGTGTATGAGGGAAAGAGTGTAACTCTACCTCTGGCTCCTAAAAATAACTGCATGTATTTGTTCTACGATCTACCGGTAGGAACAAAGCATTATTTTTACGATCTAAACAACACAAACAATTCAACAAGAGACATGATCGGAGAGACTAGTTTAGTAGAAGCCAAGTATCTTCTTAATACTTTCCTTCTTCCCAAGGTAATAGAAGGGATCTCTAAAATTGATCCGGTCACTCCAACAGATACCGTCAAGTCTGCATCTGACCTATATGCAATAGTTGGAATGCACTACCTGAATATTGCTGAGTTCTTTAGTGCTGGGCTTTTTGTTATGACCAATGGAACACAGGTAGTCAGTGTATGCAGTGGTTTGGCAAAAGCAAAACTGGAAGAATCAACTATCGGTGATGCGAACATAGAGAAGGTAAGGACAACGCATGCCACGTTCTCTCCGGAAGCACAATCTGAGCGGCTTGGCTGGTTTAACTACTGTATTCCACCAGATGTTCAGAAGCGTGTAGTTCTTCCGAAGGAAATGCAGTTTTCCATGCACAAGATGGGAAGCAGATACTTTGAGTGGAACAAGCACAACTTTGTAGTTGTTTCTAACAAGTATCTCAGACTTAACGGGTTTGTCTTGAACAACGACAGCCCACAAGTGGCACTTACTTATTCATCTTCTATTTCTGCGGTTAAGCCAGCAGGGAACTCCTACGAGATTGAGAAAGTGGTTAACACTCTCTCAAGTAATATAGAACAATTCATCTTCACGAAGCGTTCAAGTGGTTTCGCTGGTCTAACTAAACTCTTCTCTATTGGAACAGTTCCTGGAATAGAGTGTGGGTATTATGCTCCTAAGACCTCTATTGTCTGTCTTAACAAAGACGCACTAGAATTTATCTATAAGCCGTGGCTGGGTGAGGTAAAATGCTCCGAGCATATTTCGTTAGGTGATGGTGTTCTCTCAGAGTTACGAGAATCCTACATCGCAGATACTTCTGGCAAAAACAACGAGGGATATGCTAAGTCAGAGTTCAAGTTAAACCCCGAGCCATTGGGGATTGAGGCTGACTACACTTCGTCACGATACGACATTGTTAAGACATTAGACTTCAAACTGATGTTTATAACAAAGACATCAGCCGCTAAAGACGCACTAAAACAGGCTCGAATCAGTAGAAAGATAACTGAATCCTGCGCTCCAGTTATTAACTTTGTAGTTAACCTCTTTGCGGCCAGAGATTTTGAATACGCTGGAACTAACAGGTCGGCGGCTATGATCACTTATTCACAGAGTTTTTCTGGATACCCAACTACTACTTGGGCCTCGTTACCGGTTGAAATTACTTCCAGATATAAAGCGATGTTGAGTCAGTTTCATGGGGAACTGTATAAAAATACTACAGCACTTGCAACTGTTGCAGTTACTGATCTGTATACCAAATTCACAGAATCTACACTACTTGGTAACTTCAATGGTTACCCGGTTATGTCAGTAGAAACCAGGCGTGGATACAGTCGGGAAAACCTCAAGACTCAAGGAACCGCAATAGAACAAGCGGCTACCGTGTTCACTTACTTGTTTAGAGATACTGCTGGAAAGTTCAATACTTCGTTGTTCTCTCCATCATCAAACCTCTTACAGTATATGACTCTTGGCGGGAATATGTATTTCAACTCCAAGTGGGCAAAGATTCCAGCGCCTCTGGCTAATCTGGTTAATACCAATAATAACTATGCTTCGCTTACTGGGGCACAGTTGAATCACTTCTATCCAAACAACTTCATCAGTATTGACGAAGGATTGGATAAAGCGATTCTTGCTGGTAAAAATAATAACTGGACTAATGTATCCATCCTGTCAATTCCTATTACCACCTGTTTTAACTGGAGTTCGGAAGCCATAGATGCCTTCGCCGCCCTGAAGAAGTGTAAGACTTTTACTGATTACCATGCGTGGTATAAGGGAATTTTACCTGATATCAATGCGACTATTGCTAGCACTATTGCACCCAATGACGAGGTTCAGGCAACTACCTTGACTACTTTAGTTCAAGCCTATACAGTTATTCTTGAAGCCTTCTCAGTAGTTGAGACACCTTATCTTCCAGTTAAGGTAGTTAAGACACGGGGAAGAAAGAAGAAAGTTGTAGCAACCACAACCGCAACCGACTCGGATGAAGAAGAAACAGACGAGTCAGAAACAGAAGGAGAAATCAGTGGCGACTCAATCACTGTCACAGTCTAACAAGTTTACTGCCAGGTATTCTCTTGGTATGTTCTTGCTTTCAAATTGGCTATACAATACCGTTGTTACTGGAGACAACGGTATTGCCAATTTCGACAGCATCCCAAACGATGTGTTCACGGATAGACTTTTCTATCTTGGAGCATATCAGCAATTCCAGAACTGTCTGTCAGCAAACATCAAGGACGAAAAAATTCTTGCAGAAATGATGGAAAGCAGATCGTTTCTCCTGAACAAGTCGTATCTTAAATCGGTGTCTAATCTAAATGAAGAGAAGATGGCCAAGATGGTGGAGGAAGGGCATAGCGTTTATTCCCTTCTCTTGGGTAAGCGATTGTCAGAGAATGTTATCTTTGACGATGATGTGATGCCAGATTCTTACAGTTGCCTAGATGGATCTGACAATTCCGCTCAAGACGATACGATTCCAATGCATTTAGTGTTTTCAGTTGACTCTGAGACACTGGATCGAATGGAAAAACTTCTAGACTTGGACAACAAAACCATTGTCGATGAAGTGCTAGTAGAACTTAAGAAGGATGAGAAGTTTAAGACTTTCTCTACTACTTTTGAGCTACTCAAGCGTCTTGAAACCGTATAAACAATTAATCTTGTAAGTATTAATAACAACCTTTTAACCACATATAAATAGGAGTAATACACATGGCTAAGGCTAATCAGACTCTCAGCAAGGACTTCTTCTCTACCTCTACTCGCATGAGTCTTGCTCAAGTTGAGTCTTTCTTGACCAACATCGTCCTGAATACTGCACCTCAGGAACTCGCTCCTATCATTCTTTGGGGCGCTCCCGGTATTGCTAAGTCTGCAATCATTGATGCAGTCTTCAAGAAGTCCGAGCGTGGTCTAAAGACGATCATTCTTTCTCAGATTGGTCCTCTCGACACCAACGGTCTTCCCCACATCGAAGATTCCGGTGAGACTAACTTCAGTCCTACCAAGTCTTTCGGTCGTGGTAAGAGTCATCTTTTCCTGGACGAGTTGAACAACGCCGCTCCTTCCACCTTGGCCGCTGTTCAGAACCTTCTTTCCTCTAAGTGGATGGGTGGTGACAGTTACGAAGATGTTCATATCATCTGCGCCTGCAACCCTCCCAGCACTAACAGTCTGGCTAACGATCTGAACTATCCTACCATCAGCCGTTGCGTGAACATCGTAGTGGATTACACTCTCGATGATTTCCTCACATACGCTATGTCTTGTGGCACCATTCACCCTGCCGTTACTGCTTTCCACAAGAAGAGCAACGGTCAGTATCTCCAGTCTAAGTGGGCTATCTATCCCGGTTCCGCTTATTCTGTTCCCGAGCCACAGGCAAACGAGCCTTTTCCTTGCCCTCGTTCCTGGAGTCTCGCTTCTAATGTCATGAAGGCTCTTTCTCAGAACAAGAATGTTCCTGACTATTCGATTCTTAAGCCCCTTATCGAAGGTTCCGTTGGTGTTATCGCCGCAGAACAGTTCGCTACGACCTACGCTTACATGAATCGCATTCCTGATACTGAGAAGATCTTCAAGGGAACTCTGGACGGTTCCAAGACCAAACTAGAAGATAATGTCGCTGTTCAGTTTCTTACCATGATGAGTTGCATCAACTACGCCATCGGTGAGATCAACAAGGGCGTTTCTTCTGGTATTACTTCCCGTGTGGACAACGATAAGTCTCCTGCATATCAGCTTCTTGCTGGTATTCACTACACTGTTCGTTTCATGGGCCAGTCTGCTTCTCCTGAACTTGCAACGATGACCACTCAGGCTCTTACCCGTGCCCTTCGTGAATCAAAGTTGTCTCAGGACTTCACTGTTAAACTCCTTGGCGGTATTGATAAGGCCAAGGGACTTACCCGTGAGGACATCGTCAAATACAGCCGAACCAGTTCAGTATCACAATTAGAGCTATCTTCCGAGATCGGTTAATTTGTAACTTTGGGGAGGCTTCGTAATTGGAGTCTCCCCAAAACTCATTTCAAACAACAATACCAACCATAGGAGAATCTATGTCAGCAACAGTTGCAGACGAGAAGAAAAGTTATTACCAGTCACTTATTGACGAACAGTGGGATTCCATTCAGGAACCTAATATTAATCTTCCGGCTATTAGGAATTTCATTATTAGACATATCCCTTTCTATGCACAGGCTCTCCAGCTTGTTGACATCGAAATCGTCAATAACAAGAAGGATGTTCCTAGTTTCGGCTGGACTAATGGACATAAGATCTTCATTAGCCCCAAACACTATGTCATTCATGGAATGTGCGTAGAGAAGGAAAATCCCAAGAAGAATCTCTGGTTCAAGACTCCAGAACTTGGTATCGCTTTCACCATTCTTCACGAAATTGGTCACCTGGTATTTGATACCTTTGGCCGTATTCAGCATCGTGAAATGCGTCTGTGGAATGTCGCAACTGATATGCAGATCAATCAGTTTGTGGCAAGACTGATGAAGGAGTGTTCTGTATTTAAGACTCCCGATTCCTATACACAGTTCATGAAGGTGCTGGAAAAGAACTTCGTGTTTGATCCTGCCAAGTATTCTAAACTCTCTGCCGAGTCTACCTATGACGATCTTTACAAGTCCGGTAAGCGTGGCAAGGACTTTGATGGTTGGGGTCTTAACGGCGATCTTGAGGGTGATGGATCTGGTGGAGATAACGATGGCAAGCCTCTTTCTCCAGAAGAGCAGATGGCCCGTGACATTATCAAGTCCGAGTTCAAGAACTACACCGAGAAGAATGCAAGTAAACTTCCCGGTAATGGTAGTGGATTTGGTCGTGAGTTCGAAATGTCTCTGGAGCCTCCCAAGGTCAATCTTCGTCAGGTTCTAAAGCACATTACGGATCGTGAACCCAATGAAGATTTTGGGTGGGATCGTCGTGGTTCTCGCATGGATCATTTGATGGGGCAGAACATTCGCCTTCCAGTAGTTCTTCCTTCCAACCCTGACTTTATTCGTAAGGTCATGGTTGTGCTTGACTTTTCAGGAAGTATGAGTCATGACCAGTGTAAGGACTACTTGAACATCATTCGGGAAATTACCTGTAAGCATACCAGAAACCCAGTCCATCTTATTATTCATACCGATAGGGTTATGTATAGTGATCCCATCGAAGATTACACTGAGGTTCCTACGGATATTACTGGTGGAACTGCTTTCCGTCCTGTGCTTGAGGAAATTGAGCGTCTAAAGAAGGAAGAGCGTATTGTTCCTTCTGTAGTTATTTGGGGAACGGATCTCTACGGAGAACTGGGACCGGATGATTACAATATGTCCAACTTCCCTTTCCACAAGAAGTTAAACTGGATTATCTCTGGCTCAGAACTAGAGGCTCCAATCGGCAAGAATTACTGGATTGACGAAATCTAAACCATTAATGGGGGGAGTTGAAATACACTCCCCCTCCTTTTGTTACCGGAGAACCTAACATGTCTATCATCGTCTTCAAACTAATCAATATTCAAGATGAATCTGAAGTAGCAAGTTTTGTATCCAAGGCAGGAATGACTCGGACTTATAAGGAAATCATTCTTACTACCTGGAAAAGAAGTTCGCTGAACAATTCTTTTACCGAAGTTCATAAGAAGATGTCTACTGGAGCTTTGTCTAAGAAAATTGTAGGGGTTACTTGCAAGAAGAATGCATGGATTGATACTGGAATGCTGAATACCCGCATTGATGTATACCAAGATGTTGATGGAAAGCCGAATCTTCTAAATGATACGGATCTTTCTACCTTCCTTACTCTGTGTGCTGTTCCTCTTGGTGTAACTCCAGTAATCAAATCACCCGTCAAGAAGATGGTAACTAAGTCTCCTGGTCTTAAGTTGGCTATTGCTGCTAAGAAAAAGACTAAACTCAAGTCCACTAAGTAGACACTTTAGGAGGATGGCTACTGGTTGTAAGTTGTGACCAGTAGCCAAAAAATATGGGTATCAGAATATTACACATTCCAACGGGATCTATAGTAGATTCGGATGAGATTACCGATGCAGTTACTTTCGTAGATTCCGTTCTCACTGACTTATTTGACGTTCCTCTAGTAACTCTGTCTAGAAATTCTGACAACTTCGCTTCAGTGAGAAGATTTATAGATTTACTAGAGAAACATAATGTATACCCAGACGGATCTGAAGTATCCTATACAGAGGACATAATATTTATACGAGAGAACTTCTGTAAGGAAGAATTTGAGTTATTAATACCCAACGATAGGAGGAATCATGCTAGTTCAATATGACAAGTTGACTGCACTTAAACTAGAAGATCTACCAACAGGAACCGTGGTTCAGGTAGTCTTTGATGAAACAAACAAGAAATCAATCATGACTACACTTCTGGTAGAGAAGGATCCCCAAGGAGGGAATTTTCTGTCGAGAGTAGAAATTTACGATTCAATCAAGGAATTCAGCACAGTAGCAATGAAGGAACTTCTAACTCTTTATGCGAAGAGGGCTATCATCAATTCAGACAAGGAATACTACAAGCATGATGATCCTAAACTACACGCCTATCTGAGTAAACTCTCTTATCCCGGCGTGGAAATGGTATGCGGAAATCTAGTAAACTTCTCTGAGCAGTTCAAAGAAGGAACTATCACTCTGAATATCCCGAAGTTTGGAAAGAAACCAATTTCTAAAAAGAAGTAACAACCCTTTGGAGGAAGTATTATGGCTACAAAAACGAAGACCTCAAAGAAGAAGGCTCCAGTAGTTCCGGTGAGCAACATGACAAGAATCACTTTTGACGATGTGAGCATCAACCAGTTCACTGTCCTGTCATACCTAGACAACGAGTTCTTTTCTGACTCTACCGTAACTATGTCAAATGATGACTACTTGAAGACCTCTATTCGGAACAGGCTACTTCAGGTGGTCTTTTTCACCGAAGGAGTTATCAAACTCAACAAAGATGCCGATACTCTTAATAGGGCCATGCTTCGGTCATCCTTCGGTGAGGGTGATATCGAAACCATCCTGAACACTTCTCTCAATATCTCATCTGTTCAACTAACGGTAGAGACAAAAGAAGAGATGGCTAAGGATGAAGAGAAGTTGAAGAAGCATCTGGAGCATGAGCGTAGGGCTATGGGTTCAGTTGAGTCGTTAATCAGTATTATTGAGGACAACCTTGGTGATACACGGGTCAAATACCACAAAGCCACAGACGAAGAAGTTCAGGATGCCCTAAATGCCGGATATACGATTTCATCGTTACCTCCACAGACTGTAAGCGTTGAGAAGCCCCTCGTTCTGAACTTTGACTTTTTAGACCTGACAAAGTTTAAGCCAGAAGACATTTCCAACCTTCTATCACACGCTATTGGAGTGGATTCTAACGCAGAACTCACTTATGCGATAAAGGCAGAGCATTTTACCAACAGAGTCACGAACTTTTTTGCTGACCTTGAGGCATTTCTTGATGTGGCTATTGCACATGGTAGAAAGTCTACGGTTAACGGAAGCACATTTATAGCAGAGGCTGATCCATTCAAACAGTTGTGGAACGCACTGTAATCATCAGTAGAGGAGTTACATGAGTCAGTTAAATATATTCACGCCAGCAAATGGGTTCTACACTGGCGTGAATACTCCTCAGTTCACTCAGTTGGAGTATTATACTAACCTGTCAACCAAGTTTGAGAAACTTCTACCCAATCTAGGTCTATACGGTGAAGCATCTACTGGTAAAACAAGCGCAATAAAGGCGATTGCTGAGACTTTAGACAATTACACTATGATTTATGTAAATGGTGCGGGTCTGACAGAACAGAAGATAACTTCTTTAGTTCTAGAGGATATGAAGAAGTTAAAGAGACTAGTTGGCACTAACTACCTCGGTAAGTATGCTCATTCTTTTAACGAGAAACACCAATGCTGGACTGCATTAGATCACAAGTGTCTTATTTTCATAGACGAAGCACATATGCTATCATCTGATCTTCAGACTTTATTGTTGTCAGTTCTTGACAAGATAACTGAGTCAACTGAGAATATCGTAAGATTCGTAGACAATAAAGAGCCTTCATTCAATGTTAAAAAAGTTTCATTTGCTTTTGCTACAACCGACAGTTCAAAATTGCTATATCCCCTAACTACAAGACTTACCCCAATAACCTTCGACCAATATTCCAAAGATGATATAAAACAGATGATTCATCTGAAATATCCACTCATTACAGACGAGGCTCTAGGAATATTGAGCAACTGTTCGAAGTTAGTCCCACGAATTGCTCTCAGACTAGCAGAACAGATAACCAGTTTCCATTTAGGAGAAACGGTGACCGAATCAAATGCAGTTGACTTTGCAAAGACCTTCTTAAACATGGAAGAAAACGGCATAGACGCTCTAGATAAGCGAATCTTGCTGTATCTAGCTAACCATAAAAAGAAGGTAAATCCTACTGACCCTGTCTCTCTTCACTTTTTTAAGGCTCAAAAAGAGAAACTTGAGGCAAAAACTGGGCTCTCTCCAGCAGAATACAAACTTTTAAACAAGGCCACCTTCCAAGTAGCCGTTCTGGAACAGCGTATAAAACACGCTGAGTTTAGTCCAAAGAGCCGACAGGACATTTCATTGGCTTGTCGAATACTAGATTTAAAAGATCTGGAAACAAGACTTACGTTTCTAGAGAAGTTAAGTTTAGTTGATAAGTCGGCTAAAGGAATCTTACTTAATGAGCAATATCTGTAACCCATTACAAGAAGTGTTAGAAGATCATCATAAGTTCTTGATGATAACTTCAGATGTTATAGCACACTCTATAACAGATACTCAATGGATACGGATAAAGTCTCTATTAAGCCCCGAGACTAGATTCAATATTCCGGACTGTCTTAACTTTTCAGTCTTGGTAATACCTAAAACAAAAGTAATTCCTAATAAAGTTATCTGGTTTAAGAAACGAGAAACAGTGGTTTTTCATTTAACCTACGAATTTCCATCCTGGGAAGGCTCTGCGTGTAAAGAGTTTTTCATGAGGGGACCCCGTAGCCTTTCTCCACAACCCGTTGATTGCAATGGGGTTACACACCAAATCAGCGTCCCAAATATCAAGGATACTGAGATTTCAAATATATATGGCGTAGTGACTGTAGAGAAAGTGGAAAGTGCCGATACTTATAATAGGTTGCTAGGTATGCCGTTACTACAAAGCCTACTGACAGACCGAAATTATTACGCTACTATTAATAAATCAAGTCTTACGGAGGTAATATGACCAAGAAGGAACTAGCAGTAGTCATCGCTGGTAAGTCTTCAGTCTCTCAAACTGAAGCCGCCAAGATGATCGACCTAGTTGTAACTGCCATTCGAGAGCAGTTAGAACTTAACGATGAAGTAACCATTCGAGGCTTTGGAACTTTTAAGCCTGTAACCTCAGCCCCACGCTCAGGTCGCAATCTACGCACTCAGGAAAGAGTAGTTATTCCTGCCAAGGTTCGTATTAAGTTCAAGTCTTACATGGAAGAAAAGGAAGCCTAATGTTTAAAACTCCAAAGAAGCCAAATGTTTCCGAGGAGTTGACCCCTCAGTTTTCTTTTCCAACGCCTTCCGTTCAACCTGGAAAGTATGAACTTGTAACAGACGAAGCACTTTCCAGACGGCAGATCCATGTCCTTGATGATATTTCTGACATCACTTTCGAACAAGTCAAGCATCTGTATGATGCCCTTGTAGAACAAGACCCGAAAGCACCTATTCACTTTATCGTAGGTTCCTCTGGTGGTGATGTTAGAAGTATGATGGGAATGATGAATCTAGTCCTAATGAGTAAAACTCCCTGCTATACATATTTAATGGGAGAAACTTGCTCTGCTGGTGCTTGGTTCTATCTGTGCGGCCACAAAAGATTCGCCGCTAACACTCCCTTTATCAGTTTCATGATTCATCCGGTAGAATGGGAGAAAGGGGATTCGTTGGGAAATCATGCTTCCCATCAAGACTATGTTCAAGAATTGAGCAACAGTCTTATCGAATTTACTGCCTCACGAACATTACTCTCTAAGCGTTACCTAAAGAAGTTAGTATCCACTGAAACTAAATATTTCACTGGTGCGGACATTCTTAAACATGGCATCGCTACTGATCTATTAGATACGTCGACTTTTTGGTATGTTCCCAAGGCTAAAGTAACAACACCAAAGCCTACCAAACCAAAAAAAGAAACGGAAATGATCCTGGAGTAATTCAATGACCGTAGCACAGCCAGTAACCGGACAAGACATTATTTATATTTGTCAACACTGTAATAAGCGTGAGAAAGAATTTGCTCTTAAGAGCAGAAACTATAGGTATTGCACTTCGTGTGGCAGTATTGCTGTAAAAAGCACTCTATGCGATTCCTATAACTACTTCACTTTCAATATCCCTTATTCGGATGAAGTCTAATGGCTAAGAAAAGCAAGACAATATTAACTACCAAGCTCCTCAAAAAGCTTGCCAAGTGGACTCTTTCTGCACACATTGTAGAAACCCTTGGTCTTTCATCAGAAGATGACGCTCAGATTAAGAAAGAGCTAATTGACCTTTGCGATAAGGGTCTGGTTGAAAAGGACGGAGTAAGACGAGGACTCAAGTTTAGATATATCGGATCTGCTACTGAAGAAGATACCGAAGAATCTGAAGCCGATCCTGCTTTTTCGTCTCACGATGCTGGAGATATGCTTGCTTACCTAAAGCAAAAGCGACACGATAAAGATACCCTCGATACAGCAGGTAAGGAATTTAGCGACCTGATTAAGTATGTAACTCTATCGTGTAATCCAGGAAGTGATCCAAGCATTCTCTCCTACAGTCTAGTTGTGAAGCATACAACTGATGGAGTTTCTCTACGGGTCTATAACGGCATTATTCTCGAATTTGAGCGCACTTTTACCCGTGACAAATTTCTAAAGTTTATAGCACAATCAGGAGTTCAATTCAATGCAGATAAACCAAAAACTATTCAACCTACTACCAGTGAAACACAAGTCAAATCTGAACTTGCCCAAGTCGTTTAGAGAAGTAAAGCTAAATATAGCCAACAATCTAACGAGAGTATCCAAGCAACATGGATACAAGACAGCAGGGATGCTTACTCTCGCTCTCTCAGACTTTATCGGAGACGATGTAGCAACCTCCGAAGTTAAAGAATGGCTTGAAGGAACCAAGTTACCCAGCATTTACCACCTGTTTAAGCTGAGTTGCTTTCTAGAAACATCACTAGATTCCCTATTTAGTGATACGCTTATTACTACGACAGAAGAGACATTATCTGATCTTCTCTCACCCAAACCAATTAGTAATTCAAACACATCTAAGGAGCCACAAATGGCTACCACTACAAACACCGCTATTTCTATCACCAAGACCAACAAGAAGCAGATGGATGAGGTTGTTCGTTCACGCACCACTTCACGCAATTACAATATCCTTCTTGCCAACAAGATCTACTCCAGCGATATGACTCTGAAGATGATCTCTGCCAAGACTGGTGCTTCTACTCGTAGCCTTCGTGACTACGCTTTCTACGGCGTGAGCGTTCCTAATGCTATCGCTACCAAGTTGTCAACTCTTCTAAAGACCAGCCCTCGCAATCTTGGTCTTCAGTTTGACACTACCACTGATCGTTACAACCATGTAAAGATCACGGTCAAGAAGTAATTACTAAGAAGACCGATAACTGGAGAGGGAGCGTAAAAACTTCCTCTCCTTTTATTTAGGAGGTAGTATGGCTAGAAAAAAGAAAGAAGCAAAGAAAATGACTACTCCGACTAAAAATAAATACGCCCTAATGTTAAACGGTAGATTAGTAGAATCGGTATTTACCTTACACAGAACAACTAAAACCCGTAAATTAATGATCCTCCAAGCGACTAATCTTCAGATAGATTTCTTATCGTCATATGCGTCACAGCATCCTGGACATGCCTGGATTGCAAAACGCTTGGAACATGCAAAAGCCAATACACATCTTCTAACTTTTGCATCACCTATGATGGCGAAGATATGGTTAATTTCGCACTCGTCGTTACAGGGAGCAAAAGATAGTGCCTTCTTCTTAACTGAGGAAGCCGCAGACAGAATTATCTCAAAACACAAATACGATTTTAGACGTGGATTTGCCTTCGAAAAAAGTTCCTCTCGTCCATTACTATGTGAATTTGAAGTAGTTAGACTGGAAAATGTGAATTAAGTGTATATGAAAGTTGAGAAGAAAACAAACAACCGAGTTCAGTTTACCTTTGATTCTGCTGAACAAAGAGAGAAGCTGGCCAAGGCTGTGTCATATAAAGTTCCAGGACACCAGCATAGTGCATCGTTTAAGACTAAGTTATGGAATGGAACCAAATGTTTTCTTACTGCTACTAACACTTTAAGCACAGGTTTGTTTAAGAGTTTGTTTATGGAACACGCTTTGGTTTACGATGCAGAGCGTGTTCCATTAACATTCGATGATATTCCTCTATACAAGGCTCTCCCCAATCTAGAACGCAGACAGTATCAGTTGGATGCAATCAATACGATATTTTCGCATCAACGAGGATTGATAAACTCAGTCATGGGTTCAGGTAAGACGGCTATTTCTGCGGCGGCTTGTTCCTATCACCTATCTGTAAATCCTAAGCACAAGATACTGTTCATCTGCTACGATAGAAACATTCTAGACCAGACAGTAAAGACCTTTAAGCGATACGGGTTTAATGTCACTCAGTTCGGGGATGGAACAAAGGATCTTACTGGAGATATAGTAGTTGCTACTATACAGTCTTTAGCTAAGATTCAGAAACCAACTATAGTTTTAAAGAATATTAGTTTTGTAATCACAGATGAAAGCCATCACGCAAAAGCTAAATCATCCAAGGCTGTCATTTCAAAACTGATAAACTGCAAGTATTTTATTGGATTAACCGCTACACCACACCTTCCAAAAACCCTAGACTTAGCTGAACTTATGTCAGTTATTGGTCCGGTTATCTACGAATATGGATTTAAACAAGGCGTAGAGGATAAGAAGATTGTATCTGTTAAGGCTTTCTTCCTAGACGGTCCCGTTGATTTGGATGTAAAATGCCAAGTATTCGACAGAAAGAATTATAAATTCATTTGGGATACAGCAATTCAATATAACGAACATAGAAACACAACCTTGGCAGTTATCCTCAGTTCCTTAGTAGACATACTAGATACTTCAAACTTAGTATTAGTGGATCGTGTTGAACATGGGACTGCACTAATAGGTAAATTAGCCAACTACCCTAACTTGAATACCGTAGCAATGTATGGCGGCGATGACATTGTTATGAGAGACGCTAAAAAAGCCAGACTAATGAATGAGAATATCAATACCCTTGTATCTACCGTAGTAACCGAGGGAGTCGACTTCAAAATCAGTCCGGTTGTAGCAGTTAACGCATCTGGTAGAAAGAGCTTCATTAAACTTATTCAGTTTCTTGGTCGTGTCACAAGACCTAACGAAAAGTTTAAGTCTTTCCGGGTTCTGGTCGATACTATAGATAACACCCATCCGGCCTTGAGGGCGCACTCTCACGAACGGGTTAAAGCATGTGAGAATTTCGGACTTGAAGTGGTGACTTGCAAATCCGTCAAAGAACTGTTAGTTGAAATCATCAAATATTACAAAGAGTGTCAAGTAGAATAGGTTGTATTGTGACGATGGAAAAATACTCGCTTCCTTTCGATGCGAAGTTTCAATCAGGTTTAATATATCTGCTTATCACCGACTATGAGTTTCTAAGGTCGGTGGTAGACGATTTGGAGCCCGGTCACTTCGATGCGGGGGAATCTCATATCAAACTGTTCAAACTCGTTAAAAAGGTGTTTGCTGGCTCTAGGAAGCCATTAACGCTCAGTATTGTCCAGAACTATATCTTGAAATTGCAAGAGAGCAAGTTCTATTCTGACGGTGATGCCTTCGGCTTACGGGCTGTAATAGATGCTGGTAAGAACTTGATTCCAGTAGAGTTAGAGTATGTTAAGAGTAATTGCATTGACTTCCTCAAGAAGCAGAGCATGGCTATCGCCTTCTCTCAAGCACTTGATAGTTTCGAAAAAAGCGACTATGATGCACTGTATAGCCAAATCGGTGACGCATATAAGAAGTCGTATACCATCGGGACTGACTTTGGTTTGGACTACTCCAAGCAACTTGTAACTGATCGTTATAGCATTCCTCCTAGATCCGGTATTTGGTCAACGGGGTTTCCAATATTCGATGGTTTCATTGGTGGAGGGTTTGCTAAAAAGGAAAGTCATTCATTCATTAGTGCCACCGGACGTGGTAAGTGCCACGGTAAGTCTACTAAAATCATCACTTACGACGGAACCATAAAAATGGTTCAAGACATTGTTGTTGGTGATAAACTTATGGGTCCTGATGGTAAGAGTAGAAACGTTCTTTCTACAACGTCAGGTAAGTCTGATCTATATAAGATTACTCCAGTAAAAGGTGATCCTTATGTTGTAAATGACGTTCATTTATTGAGTTTGAAAGTAACTAAAAACTCGCATAATCTTAATCTGGTAAATGGTAATAAGGTTTTAAATAATCAAGAAGAACCGGTATTTATTGAAGCGCAGGACTTTTACAAGGAATCTAAAACTGTTAAACATTGTCTTAAAGGATGGCGTCCAGAAGCGGTTTCATTCGAGAATGAACATACTAATCATATTATTCCACCTTATATTTTAGGCGTGTGGTTAGGCGATGGAACTTCGAGAGAACCAAAAATTACACAACTAGATAACGAAGTAGTTCAAGAGTTTAAAACCTATGCCTTAAATATAAATACAAAAGCTACTCCTTATTATGGCACTAACGAAAAATGCCCTCAGTGGTCGATTAAAGGTAAATCCGATTTTAGAACTGGATTAAAACAACTCAATCTTATAAATAATAAACATATTCCTATGTCCTATAAAATGACATCTATTCAAAATAGACTGGAGTTATTAGCAGGATTGTTGGATACTGACGGTAGTTTGCATTACGATGGTTACGATTTTGTGCAGAAGAATAAATCTATTGCAGAAGATGTTGTATTTATTGCGAGATCTTTAGGATTAGCAGCAAATATGTCTGAATGCACTAAAACTATAAAAGCTACTGGATTTTCTGGACAATATTGGCGTGTAACTATTTCTGGTGATTGTTCTATTATTCCTGTTAGACTGGCCTATAAGAAAGCAGCTGGGAGACAACAAAAGAAAAATGTGCTTCGAACCGGGATTTCTATCGAGAAAGCTGGTTACGGAGACTACTACGGATTTGAAATTGATGGAGATAAACAATTCCTATTAGGTGATTGGCAAGTAACCCATAATACAGCATTATTATGCAACCTAGCCGTAAGTGCGTTAAGACAAAAAAAGAAAACTTTGTTTATTACTTTGGAAATGAGTAAAGAGCAGATCGCACAAAGATTCGATTCAATCATCTGTGGCTTCTCTTCTGGCGAACTTGCAACAATGCCAGAAGCCAGAATCGAACTACAGAGGGAACTGAATCAAAGACTACACGGGATCTCTCCAATCATTAAGGAGTTTAATCGTGGACAACTCAGCATCAACGGTCTTCGTAACTATTTAGATAAGTATATTATGGAATATGGTTATCCTGATGTAGTTGTTCTTGACTGGCTAGGATGTATGAAGATGCCCTCTGGTATTGATAAGAAGCACGAAGCAGTAGGTCAGGTAGCAGACGAAGTAATCAATATGTCAAGAGAGTATAACTGCACTATTATCAATGCACAACAGAGTAATCGTAGTGCGGTAGGTAATGACTCTTTCGGTTATGACTCAGTATCCAGTTCGTTTGAATCCCTATTTGGACAGGACGGCGTATATACTCTAGGTGCTAGCGATAAGGCAAAGGATGCTGGTCGTAGAACACTCACAGTAGCCAAGAATCGTAACGGTCCAGATAGCGTATTCGTTTCCTTACAGGGTGACTTACCTACTAAGCCCCTCACCTTCAAATTTAGAGAGTGTGTCTTAGAAGAAGAGGAATCAACCCTCCTTAAAGAACCAGCATATAAGAAGAAGGACACAAAGAATGAGTAAGACAGACGAGTTAATGAGCGTAGGATTCAATGTAACAGATAGCGGTCTTCCGTGTTTGGTATTCTGCTCCGAGTTTCAAGTTCCCATGACAAGTAAGTGGTTTGTATCTTCGTATATAAACTACTACGAGAACGATCTCAAGTTCAAGATAGGAACCATGTCTTCTTTCGTGCTAAACTTTGCATGGTATAGCGAAGATAAGAATATCCTTGAAGTATATCTCAAGAAAGACTTTATGGGACTAGCATCGGTATCTGAAATATATACCAATCTTCTCCTTTGTCAAAAACAACTGCAAGAACTCAAGGAAATCTCAAATGCGGAGAACCAATAATTGGGCACTGTTATTTATTCCGGAAGGAACTATATTACATACTAGAGTAACACCATCAGGTCTTCTGGATGTGTATCTTTCTCAAGCCCTAGCACAAGGAAAGCCAAGCGAAGAAAACATCACTGAGATTATAACGCTTTCACAGAAGAACAAACCCTCTGTGAAGGCGTTTTTCAAGTATATGGATACGGAAATACTGGACATGCACCGGAAGGCTAACTTAAATTCTTTAGATATGCTTCAAATGGATCTATATGGCGACCTGGGGTATAATAGCGATACAGGTAGTAGGGACGAAGTAACTATTTCATATGAAGAATTCGAAGTTATAAAGGTGGACAATGGGACGACCTAAGAAAACCTGGGCTTTGATGTATGTTCCCCTAGCAAGTTTCGCATTCTCTCTTACTTTTAAAGTCGCTGGGTCAGAAACCAAATCAACAAGTCTCTATATTTCAAAAGAGGCGGCTGACAAGGAGTTTGAAAAAAACGATAACCTTAAACTTCTAGTTCTAAAGAGAGCCAATAAACCCTCAATCAAATCATGGTTTAGCCATTTAGACAAAATGGTTGAAGCGGACTCAGGTCTTTCTGCTGAACGAATGTTTACTATAGACCTAGAAGAAATGGGCAACATGAGCGATATATTATCAATAGAATGGGAAAGTGTGGAAATAACCGATGACAATAACTTCAGCCAATACATCAATTAATCATGTTCCAAGATTATTCAAACGATACCATTCAATGCTTGGCAGTTCCAATCTAGATTTCGGTGGCGGTAAGTATGAAACTACCACAGAATTTTTATGGGATTTGGGGATTACTAACTATATAATCGATCCGTATAACCGATCAATGGAATACAATGTTACTTCAATACAGGCGGGTGGAATACGAAGTATCACTTGCTGTAATGTGCTAAATGTGATAGACTCAACTGGAGATTTACACGATTGTATTCGATCACTAAAGATATTATCAGAAGCTAGAAATAACGCTCCTATCTTTATATCTATTTATGAGGGAGATAGAAGTAACATATCTACTTACAAGAGAACTGGATGTTGTCAGAGGAATCAAACGATGCCAAACTACATGCCAGTGATACAAGCGCATTTTACCGCTAACAGTAACTGGAAAATTACTAAGATTGATAGAACTACTATTAAAATACACAAATAGGAGAATAATATGTCAGATATCATTCTAAAGCCCATGTTAGCCGCAACACTTGAAGACAGTTCCACTCTAGTTTATCCAATTCTTGCTACTCCTAAGTTAGACGGTATCCGTTGCTTGATTAAGGACCAAGGTGCGGTAAGCCGAACCTTGAAACCCATTCAAAACAAATACATACGCAAGGAGTTAGGAGCAATTGGCCTTATTGGGATGGATGGGGAAATTATGTCTGGGAAAAATTTCCAGGAATGCACCCATGATGTTATGTCCTTCGATGGAACTCCAGACTTCGTATATAATGTGTTTGATTATGTTACGGATTCCTTGGACACGACCTATGAAAAGCGCATGGAAATGCTTGAAAAATTAGAAATAGCCGATACTAGAATAGTAAAGGTTCTTCCCATCGTGATTAACAACGAAGACGAGTTACTTGCGTTCGAAACCAAGTGTCTAAGTGAAGGATACGAAGGAGTTATGATCCGAAGCAAAGGCGGTAAGTATAAGTGCGGTAGAGCGACTGCTAGAGAGGCTTCATTGCTCAAACTAAAGAGATTCGCTGATGACGAGGCTACTATTGTTGGCTTCGATCCACTGTATACCAATATGAACGAGGCTCAGACCAACGAATTAGGTAGAACCTTCAGATCCTCAGCACAGGACGGTCTACAAGCACAAGACACTCTAGGAACTCTAGTAGTAGTTGACCTAAAGACAAAACTAGAGTTCCGAATTGGAACTGGATTTGATGCTGCTCTTCGTAAGGAAATCTGGACTAACCGAACCACTTATATGAGCAATATAGTTAAATATAAGCACTTCAGTAATTCCGGAGTCAAAGAACTTCCTAGACATCCAGTATTTCTAGGGTTCCGATCATTAGATGACATGGGAGATTAAGTGAACATACATATTAATGTTATGATGATTTGGTTAATCTCCTTTATTAGTTATTGGGTTGGTTGGTTTGTTCGACGTGCCCTTTACCGATAGCAACTGTTCAAAACTCACAAGCTACCGTTCAGCCACTTTTTTACACCGTTCACGGAAATTTGATGCTTTTTTAAAGTAGTTCAAGTATTAATAAGTATGTCGCAAAAAGGAGCGAAAAATGACAGACCAAAATCAAATGGAGCCAATCATGCCTCTAATCAAAGATGGTGAAGTAATTTCCCTGGCTGAACTACTCAGGCGTATGGACCCCGAAGCCTCTGAATCTAGAGTTGGTGATAC
>Ga0208613_1000071_pt1 | contig 42053 bp, 56 predicted proteins | sample CryBogmetaGMA6M_FD_184543 | JGI IMG/M metagenome (GOLD analysis project Ga0208613, IMG submission 184543) | Freshwater microbial communities from Crystal Bog, Wisconsin, USA - MA6M (SPAdes) | ecosystem: Environmental > Aquatic > Freshwater > Lake | place: Crystal Bog, Wisconsin, USA | collected... | reverse complement strand
CCCGACGGCCCGGGCTCGTGAGCTTGAACGCTTCGGCGTAGTTCGTCGACCTCTTGACGAAGTGCCCGCCTTTGAGGTGTCCGAGCCCCTCGAGCTTGCGCGTGTACTGGCGCACGGTGATCACCGAGAGCCCCGTTCGATCGACCAACTGAGAGACGGTGAGCGGGACCGTGAGCGACTTCCCGAGCGCGTCGCGCACAAGAGCCTGACCGTGTGGCTCGGTGAATTCTCCCGTTCCGACCTCGGCTCGACGCATATTGATCAGGCTCTCGACGGCGAGAGCGAGATCCGGGATTTTCCGCGCTTTCGCGTAATTCTCGAGCCAGGTCAAAGAATCGTAGGAAATGCTGATTTCGAGGGTTTTTCGGTTCATTTTGGGCCTTTCTAATTCGAGGAAATTCGAAAACGGCGGTTTCTCAACTTTCCCGCCAGACTCTAAGATCTATATCACCCCTTCTTTCTATATGTAAAGAGAGGAAGGTAATAGAGGGTAATAGAGAGTGCGCGCGAACTTCTGAGAAACCGTCGTTTTCGATTTTCGGGTATTTTCGGCGCGAGAAATGTCGCGGAAAATGCCGCCCGGGCTCATTTGATCAGGGTCTCGCACGCGCAACCCTTCGAGATTATTCGGGAATGATTTCCTCGGATTAATTCGACCTGATCAGGCGCTTGCGTAAGCGCCGAGAATGAGTCACCCTAGCTCTATGTCTTCGCAATTCAAGCGCGATCAAGTGCAGATCCGCGACCCCGTGACCGGGCACCTCAAGAAAGGTTCGCGATTGAATCCGAGCGGGCGAAATGGTTCGCGCTCGCCTTTGTGGAACATGCTCGATCAAATGCTCGGTGACAACGCCGTCGAGTGTTACGTGTTCGCGGCGAACGTCATGAGAGGCACCGCAAGCGGACCCGCGCGAAAACCCGCGCCAGGTGAAGACGTTTCGAGCGCGGCCCTGATCCCTCTCGTTCCGCCCACAATTCGAGAGCGGCTCGACGCGGCGCAATGGCTCGCCGAGCAACGCAACGGGCGCGCACCTTCGACGACCTCGCTCGAATTGTCGGGCTCGCTCGAGTTGCCGAACGTGCGGATCAATCCCGAGAAGCTCACCGACGACGAACTCGAGCGGCTCGAGGCTCTCACGTTGAAGGCGCTCGAGACGGGCGAAACGGTCGACGGTGAGTTCGTCGAGAGCCCGCCGAAGGCGCTCCCGTGAGCGTCGTTCTCGTGTTCGCGGTGTGCGCCCTGGCGGTGCTCGCTTTCGACTTGGGAGACCCGCCAGGGCCGCCAGGCGTGCCCGCTTAGACCTCTTCACCGATCAGGTCGGGGCGCTTCGCGGCGATGATCGCGCGGGCGTGCATGAGACCACACGAGCACGCGCCCTCCCGTTGCGACCATGAACCGTTACAGGCCGACGCGTGCGCCGCGCTCGGCTCCCACGCGAGAAGCGTCGCGAATTCGGTTTCGGTGATCGTCTCGAGGTTCATCGCCTTGATTTGTTCGTGCGTGGTCATGACGAATAGATAACTCGGTTCGGGTGGGTTTGTCAAAAGAAAAGAGCGGGCTCGAGCGATTTCTCAAACCCGCCCCTAATTTCGGTCGCTTAGATCTCTTCGTAGCGAACGACGCCCTCGGCTTCGAACATCGGGCCGTTCAGACCGCGAACGAACGGCGCGCCGTCGATCTCAGGGCGAATCGGGAGCCGAACCGAGCGCTTCACCTTGCCCGTGAACTCCCACCCGCGCACGTTGCACGCGGGCTCGAGGTTCTCGAAGGCAACACGGATCGTGCCCTGGCTCTTCGTGACGATTACGGCGGCGGTTGCGGTCGGGTTTGCGTTGGTCATGAGCTAGTTATAAATCGGTTCGGGTGGGGTTGTCAAACTTAATTCGACGGGCTCGGTTGATTTCTCTCGAGCCCGTCTTTTCGGTCGGCTTACTTGAGCCCGTTCACGCGGCAAAAGGACTCGAACGCTTCCGACGCTTCGGCGAGATCCTTCGAGGGGCCGCCGTTGAACGCCGCGAAGCCGCGAAGCTCTTTCAGGGTCTCGCGTTCCTGGCGGGCGAACGCCTCGAGGCGGGCGCGGTTGTTCTTCAGGTCTTCAGTGATGCGAGCGAGGCGGGCGGTTGCGTTGGTCATGACGAATAGATAACTCGGTTCGGGTGGGTCTGTCAAACGTAATTCGACGGGCTCGGTCGATTTCTTCGAGCCCGCCTGATTTCGTGCGCTTACAGGCTCGTATCGAGCCCGGTCAGATCCTTGAACACGAGCGCCAGGTTTTCCGCGTACACGTCCGAGACGGGCTCGAGGGTCTCGAAGTATTTCGGCGCGGGGCGGCGCTTGTACGCGGTGACCGTGTACGTGTCCGAAGCCTCGAGAGTGATCTTCACCGTCCACACCTTAGAAATGCGCGGGAGCTTCATTGTCAGGCTCGAGGCTTCGGCGGTGAGCGAGTGAGCGCCCGTCATTGCCAGGAAGCGGTTACCGCCGAGTTGCTCGAGAATGGTCGTCGCGATCGCGTTGGTCATGACGAATAGATAAATCAGTTCACCCCTAAGTGTCAAGTGCTCATGATCGAAAATCGACCGACGCGGCGCGGCATGGTAAATCGACCGCATGCCCGCTATTGAGCTTGACCAAAACGATCTAACTCGCTTGTCCGCTGAACGAATGAAGCGCTCGTTCGCGCTCTTCGTGAAACGAGCATGGTCGCGAATCGACCCCGCCCCGCTCGTGTGGAACTGGCACCTTGACGCGTTGTGCTCGTGTCTTCAGGCGGTGACCGAGGGGCGCGTTCGAGAGTTGCTGATCAACATTCCGCCAGGGCACGCGAAGAGCTTGATCGTTTCGGTGCTTTGGCCAGCATGGGCATGGGCGCGCAAACCAGAATGGTCGGTGATCTTCGGCTCGTATGAACTCGGGCTCGTGACTCGTGACGCGGTGAGAACGCGAACCCTCGTTGAAACCGAATGGTACGTTCGCCATTTCCGCACGGACTCGAGCGGCGGGGTCGCGTGGGATTTCGCCGACGATCAAAACCTGAAGAAGTTCTATAAGAACACGCTCGGCGGGGCGCGCACGGGAACGAGCGTCGGATCAGGCACGGGTTATCGAGGTGACGCGCTAGTCGTCGACGACGCGATTTCGGCCGACGACGCTCACTCGGAAGTCGAGCGCGTGAAGGCAACGCGTTGGTTTTTCGAAACCATGTCGAGCCGCTTCAACGATCAGGCGAACGCGGTTCGAGTCGTGATCATGCAACGACTTCACGAAGCCGATCTCTCAGGTGAGATCCTGAAACGCGGCGGCTTCGAGCACTTGAACCTTCCGAGCGAGTTCAACCCGAAACGGCGCGCACACGTTCGAGCGCTCGACGGTTCGACTGTGTTCGTCGACCCGCGCACCGAAGCGGGCGAGTTGCTCTTTCCCGCGAAGTTCTCTCGAGCGGTTCTCGCGCAAGCGAAGAAAGACCTCGGCTCTTACGGGTACGCGGCGCAACATGATCAGGAGCCGAGCCCCGCCGAGGGCGGCTTACTGAAACGTTCGTGGTTCACGCGCCGTTACTTGCGCCCGGGCGAGACCGCTCAACTCGGCTTCGAGTGCGCGCCCTTGCCCGCGAAGTTCGACATGATCGCTCTCGTCACTGACGCCGCGTTCAAGAAAACCGAAACGAGCGACCGCGTAGCGTGCGGCGTCGTCGGTCGCAAGGGTCCGAATCTCTACTTGCTCGCGCTCGTGTGGGATCGAATGAGCTTCACCGAGACCCTTCAAGCGATCCGCGCGTTGCGTGCGAAATGGAAACCGTTCGAGATCGCGATCGAAGACAAGGCGAACGGCTCGGCGATCATCGAGATCCTGAAGAAAGAGTTTCCAGGCGTGATCCCGATCGAACCCGAGGGCGGGAAGGAAGCGCGCATTTCGGCCGCGTCGCCGATGATCGAGGCGGGCAATTTGTTTCTTCCGCTCGCCGACGAATGGGTCGGACCGTTGATCGAGGAAGCGGCCGCGTTTCCGAACGGGCGCAATGACGACGGGATCGATATGCTCGCGTATGCGATCAACCGCTACCTGACACGCTCGAATCTCGCGAGGCTTGAAGCCCTGGCGTCGCGCTGATAGAACGCGCTCACGGCCGACGGGCGTTCAAGTTGCCAACGCTTCGAGCGTTGCCCTTGCTTCTCTCGAGAGCTTCGATGTACCGTCCCGAGCGGACCCCTCTAGCGGGGTCGGGTGCGTGCTCCCGCACCCGAGGGCACACCCGCGCTACGCGTGCGGGGCTAGGAATCGCGTAGGGCAAGACGCTTCGGCGTCGCGTGTGGTCACCGAGCGCGCCCGTTTCGGTGGCGCTTTTCTCTTTCGACGTGCTACGTTCGAACTCATGGCACCTCGAAAGAAGTCAAGCCAAAACGATCGCCTTTCGTCCGTGTCCCGCGCCGACGGGTGGGAAAACCTTTTGACGGGCGTCGGGACCGCGCGCGACAAGCGATCGTCTCTCGTTCCCGTTCCCGCCCCGCTCTCGTATGCCGACGCCCTTTCGCTCTACAGGGCGACCGACACGGGCGCTCGAATCGTCGACATTCCCGCCGAGGAAATGACGCGCGTCGGGTGGGATCTTCGCATTCCCAACGATCACGAGAGCGCGGAAGCCATCGGCTCGAAGCTCGACGATCTCGACGCGGTGAACAAGATTCAAGATCTCGTGAAGAAAACGCGTGCCTTCGGCGGGGCGATCGCTCTCGTCGGCGCGCAAGACGGGTCGACCGACTTTTCGAAACCGCTGAACGAGAAAGCGATTCAAGACGTTCAGTTTCTCACCGTGTTCGACCCGAGCGAGGTCTCGGTTCGAGATTACGTCGGGCAACTCGGCGATCGAGACTACGGCAACCCGAATAGCTACTCGATCCATCCGAAGATCATGAGCGCGGGAATCGGCGCGAACCTGATTAACGTGCATGCGTCGCGTGTGCTCTTGTTCAGGGGTCCGAACATTTCGCGACTTCAAATGTCGGCGAACAACTCTTTCGGTGATTCGATTTTCGATCTCACTTGGAAGGTGATCGCCGACTTCGACTCGAGCTATTCGAACGCGGGCGCGCTGATTCAGGATTTCGCGCAAGCGGTGTTCAAGATCAAGGGGCTCGCCGAAGCGGTCGCGGGCGATCGCTCGGACCTGATCAAAAAGCGGCTCGAGATCATGGATCTCTCGCGCTCGGTTCTTCGTGCCCTGGCGCTCGACGCCGACGGCGAAGACTTCGAGCGCAAGTCGACGCCGATCTCGGGTCTCGCCGAACTGATCGACCGCTTCGCGATCCGCCTGGCGGCCGCGACGCGTATTCCCGTGACCGTTCTCATGGGTCAGTCGCCCGCTGGTTTGAACGCCACGGGAGCGAGCGACATTCGGATCTTCTACGACTTCATTTCGAGTCAACAAAACTCGCTCATTCGGAAGCCCCTCGAGCGCCTGATTCGGCTGATCATGCTCTCGAAGAGCGGGCCGACGAAGGGCGTCGAGCCTGAGAATTGGGCGCTCGAGTTCCGCCCGTTGTGGCAACCGAGCGAGCAAGAGCAAGCGACGACGCGTCAGACCATGGCGAACGCCGACGCGATCTACATGACGAACGGGGTTCTTTCGGCCGACGAGGTTCGAAACGCTCGCTTCGCTGGCGATCGCTACTCGGTCGAAACCGCGATCGAAGCCGACGACGGGGCCGACACCGAAGCCGACAAGCTTGCCGAAGCCGAGGGCGTGACCCGTGGCGTCGACGCGAACGGCGACCCGATCGAGGTCAAGCCAGGCGAGACCGCACCGAAGGGAGCGCCCGGTATGCCCGCCCCCGCTGGCGGCGGCGACGTCAAGGTTCAGGATCTCGCGATGAACGGCGCGCAAGTCTCGAGCCTGATCGAGATCGTTCGCGCGTACCACGCCGAAGAGATCCCGCGCGAGAGCGCGCTTGCGATCGTGAAGACCGCGTTCAGGCTCTCAGACGACGAAGCGGCCGCGATCATCGGACCCGAGAACTTTCAGCCGAAGGAACCGCCCGCGCCCGTGATCGGCGGCGGGTTCGGCGGCCCGAAACTCCCGGGGCAACCGAAGCCCGGTCAACCCGCAACCCCGAAGCCCGCGCCCCCTGGCGTGAAGGAATGAACGAATGAATCCGAAGATCGACGCACTGATCACCGCCGTTCTCGCATACGCCGACGCGAACCCCGTCGCCCCGCCGCAAGGCGTGACCGACACACCGCAAGAGGCTCTCGATCGCGCACGCGCCGACGCGCTCTCGCTCGCCGTTGTGCGGCTCGTGAAGCGCTACGCGAATCAGCAAGCGGTCGACGAGATCCCGTTGCTGATCTCTTCGCTTCGTCGGCTCTCGACGCGTCACACCGCGCTCGACGTTGTTCTGAACAACGCGCGTCAAGCAACGATCACCGCGAACGCAACGGCGATCGCCGCTTCGGTCGCTTCCGCCAACGTCGCCGAGTAACGAAAGGGTTCCACCATGGCAAACGTCGTTTACACCGAGTTCCTGAATTCTCTTCTCGATCTGAATCCTTCAATCGACTTCGACACCGACACGTTGAAGGTCGCAATGGTGACGTCGGCCTACACGCCGAGCGCGGCTCACCAATTCTTCTCGAGCGTCGCGGGCGTTGTTGGCACGCCGCAAACGCTCACGTCGCCTTCGGTGACCGCTGGCGTGTTCGACGCGGCCGACGCAACGTTCACCGCCGTTGCGGCGGGATCAACCGTCGTCGGGCTCGTGCTCTACAAAGACACGGGCGTTGCAGGCACCTCGCCCCTGATCGCGTTCATTGACTCGGTGGCGTCGGGTCTCCCGGTCGCGACCAACGGCGGCAACATTGTGATCGCGTGGGATAACGGCGCGAACAAGATCCTGAAGGTGGGCTGATCATGGCGGCCCCTTACTGGCTCTTTGTCGAGTCGAACTCTCAAGAGGTCGGCCCGATCGCTCCCGAGTTCGGCTCCCTCGAAGCGGCCGCGAATGCGGCGGCCGCACGCTCGGACAATATTCGAGCGGTGTCGGGCTCGGGCGATTTCCTCTCGAAATGGCGCGTTCGCCCTGTGAACGATCCGTCTCTCGACGAGAGCGAGATCGCAGCATGGGAAGCTCTCGCGACGATCAACGCGTTCACGACGTTCTGAAAGGCCCGCGCCATGGCAAAGCCGAAGACCCTGATCATGGATCAGGTCACGAAGAAACTGATCGAGACCGGGATCACGGGCGCGGTTGTTCGCGTTCAAACCTCGATCACGCACGGGGTCTCACTCACGCCCGCCGCCGCCCGCGCTCTCGCGAAGCGGCTTCGTCAACTCGCGGATCAACTCGATCCGCAACCGCAAGAGGGTTGAACCATGGCGATCACAACGGTTGATCTTCTCGTCGCGGCCGCGAAGCAAGTTCGCCCCTTCTACAAGGCTTCGGCTACGTCGAAGGGCGCGGGCTCGTATCACTCGCTTTGGACTGTAGCGGGCTTGCCTGGCGCGGGCGCGGCGGCGGGTACGGCGGCGGGTGCCGCATGCACGAACGCCACGGTCGGCGCGCACTCATTCACCGATCCAGGCGGGGCAAACCTTGCTTACCTGGCGGCGCTCGAACTCGCGGGCGCGACACAAGGGAATTTCATTCTCTACGATCGCCTTGTTCACACGGCGACGCTCTCGGGCACTGTCACGACGGCGCAAACCGTGAACTCGGCGGCGCTCACGCGGTACACGACGGGTGAAGACGTCGAATGCTTCCTCGAGTTCTACTCGCCGACGGGCGCGACGGCGGTCACCGCGACGATCTCTTACACGAACGAGGCGGGCACCGCTGGCCGAACGGGCTCGGCGGCCGTCGTCGCGACCACGGTCGCGGGTCAGTTGATCCCGGTCACGCTTCAAGCGGGCGACAAGGGCGTTCGCTCGGTGCAAAGCGTGACCCTCTCGGCGAGCACGCTCACCGCTGGCAACTTTGGAATCACTCTCGTTCGTCGTCTCGCGCACGTTCCGAACATGGTCGCGAACATCGGCGCGACGCTCGACTTCGGCGACACGGGGCTTCCGCAAATCGTCGCGGGCGCGTGCCTGGGGTTCATGGTGCTTTGCACCGCGACGAACACGGGCGTTGTCACGGGTTCAATCAAGACCGCCGAAGGGTAAGCTAGCCCTATGGCGAACCCGTTCAGATACCCATTCCCCGGGCGAGCGGGTCGCACGGGCCGAATCGGCAAGGCTCGAACGGGCGTCGGCTTGCTCTCGCCGTTCGTCAACGGCGGGGCAACGCAAGCGGGCGAAGACGTATTTCGCTCGGGTGTCTTCGGTGTCGTAGTCGTCGGAAACCAAACCGTCTCGCCGAACGGACTCGCGATCCCGGTCTCGTTCGGCTCGCCTACGGTTCAGGCAACCGCGACCGTTGCACCGAGCGGGCTCGCGATCCCGATCTCGCTCGGCGCACCGACGCTCACCGCGAACGCGACCGTTTCGCCGAACGGGCTCGCCGTACCTCTCACGCTCGGCGCGCCGTCGGTGCAACCGGGCTCGGTGACCGTCTCGCCGAACGGCATTGCGATCCCGGTTTCGTTCGGCTCGCCGACTGTCACACAACCCACGCTCATTCAACCGAACGGGATCGCCGTACCTCTCACGCTCGGCGCGCCGTCGGTGCAACCGGGCTCGGTGAACGTGTCGCCGAACGGGCTCGCCCTGGCGGTGACCCTCGGCGCACCGACCCTCACCGCGACCGCGACCGTCTCGCCGAATGGCGTCGCGCTCCCGCTCGCGTTGGGCGCTCCTACGCTCACCGCGACCGCGACCGTTTCGCCGAACGGGGTCTCGATCCCGCTCTCGTTCGGTGCGGCGACGATCACCGCGCCCGCGCCTGGCGCGCTCACGATCTCGCCGAACGGTGTCGCGATCCCGATTACCTTCGGCGCGCCGTCGGTGCAACCGGGCTCGGTGAACATCGCACCGAACGGGCTCGCCGTTCCCCTGGCGCTCGGATCGCCGACGGTCACCGCCTCGAGAACGGTCTCGGTGAATGGCGTCGCGATCCCGATCACCTTCGGCGCGCCGTCGGTGCAACCGGGCTCGGTGAACATCGCACCGAACGGGGTCTCGATCCCGGTCTCGTTCGGCTCGCCTTCGGTGTCGGCGGCGTGGTTTGTGACCCCGAACGGGATCTCGATCCCGATCTCGTTCGGTGCGCCGTCGGTCTCGTCGATCGCTGGCGGGGCTCAAACGATCTCGGTGAACGGGCTTCGAATTCCGATCTCGTTTGGCTTGCTCGTGATCGCCGACCGCACAAACGAGCGCGAAGTGTATCTCGGGCCGCCCTTGGGTTTCCCGTCGAGTCGAGCTAGGAAGTCGATCGGCTTCGTTCCGAAACGAGGGAAATGGACTTGATCACACAAGGCGCTTTCAAGGCGTTGGTTCAGTTGCACGCGGCGCGGGTGCGCGGTGTTCGGCTCCCTCGAATGGGCGCGCCCGACGCGCAAGCTCGACGCTACTCGAGAGCCTTGAAGGGTCGGCTTCTCGCCGATGCGATGGCGCTCGTTCGCGCGAAGCTCGTTCCGAAGCTCGAGCGCATGATCGAGCAATCGTCGCGGATCTCAGTTCGCACCGACGCCGACGAGATCGGGAACTCGCTCGACGAGATTCAAAACGAGTTTCTTTCGAAATGGTCGCGTCGCCGAATGGGCTCGCTCGTTCGCCCGGTCGCCGAAGAGATCGAGCGCTTTCAGGGCGCGCAACTGAACCGCACGCTACGCGAAGCGGTAGGCGTTGACGTTGTGGGTTCCGAGACCTGGCTCGAGTCGGCCGTCGACGAGTTCACGAGCGAGAACGTCGCCTTGATCAAGTCGATCCCGACGAGGTTCTTCGACGATCTAGAGACCAACTTGAAGCGGGAACTCGCCGACGGTGCCCGTTGGGAAGAACTGACCGGGATCATCGAAGAGCGCTATTCGGTCGCGCAATCGCGAGCCGAACTGATCGCTCGAGATCAGGCGGGAAAGTTCTTCGGCGACCTGAACCGCGTTCGTCAAGAGGATCTCGGGATCAACCGCTTCACCTGGCGCACGATGCGAGACAACCGCGTTCGAGAAGAGCACGAAACGCGGGACGGCGAATCGTTCACATGGAACGACCCGCCCGACGGTGAGACCCCGGGCGAGCCCGTCTTGTGCCGTTGCTACGCCGAGCCCGACCTTTCGGCATTGCTCGACGATCAGTGAATCAGCGCGTAGACGTTCGGGCGGCGGCCCGACTTGTGCGCCCGCGTGCGCGTGCTCGAGATCTCGACGTCGGGCATTTCACGAAGAGCCCGCTTCACTGTCGCGGGGCTCATGCACCGCCCGGGCGAGGGTTGCGGCGGTCTTCGGCTTCGAGAGCAAGGCAACGTTCTACGTATTTGCACGCATCGCAAGTTGAACTAGAGCTTCGGCGGCTTGAGCGGGGACCACTCCGTTACCCGTGAGTCGAAGTCGGTCCACCCGATAGGCCAACCCATGAGCCATTCGACGAATCGAGGGTTCAAGGTCCGGTCGTTTCTCAGAGACGACGCGCCATTTTTCGAACTCGTCGGGTCCAGGCGGGAACGTAAGGTCAACGCCGTTGGAGTCAAACACGGGCTCTTGCGCTCGAACTCGGCGGGTGACCCCGTGTCTTTCCAATCTCTCGCCGCCGCCGTCGGCCAGAGACGCACCGCGCGATCTGTAAGCGTCACGCCCGCGTGTCGACCGCTCTCGGTTGAATACGCTTCCGACCCCGACGCTTTCGAGTCTCCTACCGTCGCGGTAGGCCAGTATGAAGAGACGATCTCGGGAGTGACTGGCTCCAACGTCGGCCGCTCGGAAAGTGCCCATTCCGCATTGAACCCGAGCGAGGCAAGATCGGACAAGACGACTTCAAGTCCGCGTGTTCGGAGCGCGGCGACGTTTTCAATCGCGACCAATCCAGGGCGAACTTCGTCGAGAATTCGAACGTATTCCTTCCAAAGCCCGGATCGAGCCCCCCCGATTCCCGCTCGCTTCCCTGCGTTTGAAATGTCTTGGCACGGGAACCCGCCAGCGACGACGCCCACCAAACCGCGAAAGGGGCGTCCATCGAAGGAAGTAACATCCGTGAAAATAGGCGCTGGATCCAAGTGTCCCGTTTCCATGCGCGAAGCCAATAGCTCGACGGCATAGGCTTCCCTCTCGACGAAAGCGACGACTCGGCGAGCGACGCCAGCGAGTTCGAGCCCCATGTCGAGACCGCCGCCGCCGCTGAATAGACTGATCGAATTGAACTCGGAAGAATCCACATTATCACGCCCCATTCTCTGAACCTTTCAGAGTTTCGATCTACAGTCAAACAGGTTTCTTGATCGAGAGGGCGCGGCACACTTCCGCACCGAGAAAGAGGTTCAAGAGCGAGAACGAGATCACGTTCGGCGAGAGATCGAGAACGCGCTCGAGCCTGGCGACCTCCCGATTCACCGAGCGGCGAACGTTTTCGGCGGCGCTCACGAGCGCCTGAAGTTCGGGCGGCTCGGGCTTGAACCCGCCCGCGACGATCTTTTCAATCGAGCGGTGAACGGCTCGGAAGGTGAACACATGCCGCTTCGTCTCGTCGTCGACGAGTTCGAGCGAGTTCCGATAGGTGAATTCGAACGCGCTCACGCCCACACCTCACGGGCGGCGGCGCATGCCTGGCGCACGGACTCGAGGATCTCGATCTTCTCGAAGGGGCGCGAGTGCGAGATCGACGAGGTGAACTCGGGCGCGGTTTCGAAGCGCTTCGTGTGCGTGCTCACGTAGGCGACGAAATCACCGACGCGAACCGTGAACGCGTAGGGGTCCGCGCCCGGTCCCGTGCTGAACGCTTCAACAACCGAGTAGCGGCGGCCGTCGATCTCGACTTCAGGCTTTGCGTTCGAGAACGCGGCCCGCGACGCCTGGCGCTTGTCGAAGTCGGCTTTCATTTCCGCGAGAATCGTTTCGGCGAGCGACGAAGTGTTTTTGTTCATGACGAATAGATAAATCACTTCACCCCTAAGTGTCAAGAGAATCGAAAGCCTTTCGGTCGATTTCTAGGTTTACCGTTAGGTTTCGCACACTTGCGCGGGCATTCGAAACGCTCGATCCTGTGGGCATGGAACGGGTTCGACGTCTCGATCGTGCGTCTTTTTCGCGGGCTCAAAAGCTCGACAACGGAATGATCCGCGCTCCCGCCCGCCTGACACGGGTCGGCGTTTTCACCTACTTGCAAGCCGACGGCAAGACCGTGAAAGAGCTTCGGCTTCCTGAAGAGGTGTTCGCGCCCGAGTCGCTCGCGAGTTTCGAACTCGTTCCGCTCACCGACGATCACCCGCGAGAGGGGAACGGCGCGGTCACCGCTGAGAACGCGAAGCGGCTTTCGGTCGGTGCGGTCGCGAACGTTCACCGCGACGGTGAAGATCGAAACTATGTCGCGGCCGAACTCATGGTTCACGATGCGGGCATGGCGGCCGCCGTCGAAGCGGGCAAGCGTGAGGTTTCGTGCGGCTACTTCTGCGATCGTGAACCCGCCGAGCCTGGCTCGAGCTACCGCGACCCCGTTACGGGCGACGTCGAGAGTTACGATTTCGTTCAGCGGAACATTCGCGGGAATCACGTTGCGGTTGTTCAGGTCGGCCGCGCGGGACCCGAAGCGCGGATCATGCTCGACGCGAGCGACGCGATTCAGGTAGATTCAACCGTTGTTCGAGTCACTTCGACTCAAAACACCTCGGGCACGCCCGAACGAAAGGCAAACGAAATGCTGAAGATCACGATCGACGGCGTGACCTACGAGGTCGCGCCTCAAGTCTCGGAAGCTCTCACGAAGGAACGGAAGATCAACGCCGACATGATCGACGCGCTCAAGAGCGAGGGCGTGAAGGTGAAGAGCGATCTCGACAAGGCGACCGCACGCGCCGACGCGCTCGAGTCCGAAAAGAAGACCCTCACCGAGAAGCTCACCGCCGCCAGCGATCCGAAGGCGATCGCTTCGGCCGTGAGCGAGCGCGTCGCCCTCGAAGGCACCGCGACCGCGCATGGCGTGAAGTGCGACGGGCTCTCGAACATGGAGATCCGCAAGGCGGTGATCGTGAAGCTCGACGCTTCCGTGAAGCTCGACGGCAAGAGCGACGACTACGTGATCGGCCGCTTCGAGCATGTGATCGCGCAACCCGCGAACACCGCCGTCGGCAAGGTCACTCTTCCCGCCGCGACCGTCAACGCCGACTCTCTCGTGAAGTCGAGCGAAGAGCGCCGCGCCAAGTACAACGCCGAGTTCTTCAAGCCTTCGGCGAAGTAAACCCCTCACTCTTTCCTGAAAGGAAAACGAAACCATGTCGCAAACCGCATACCTGACGCAAATGGCGACCGCCTACGAGGGCGGTCACGGTCAACTCGAGAAGGTGATTTCCGCTCGCAACAACTCGGGCGCGGAAATCCCGCACGGTCGCGCCGTCGTGTTCGACACTGGCGCGGGCACGACCGAACTCGCGATCAAGCTCCCGTCTCTCGTGTCCGACGTCATTCTCGGCGCGCTCCTGTATGAGCACTCGCACGAAACGGGCGCGGGCAACGGCATTCCCGCGAACGGCGTCGGCTCGATCGTGAGCCAGGGCGAGATCTGGATGTTCACCGAGCAAGCGGTCGGCCCCGCCGATCCCGTCTTCGTTCGCTACAACGCCGCTGGCGGAACGGGCACCTCGCCCGCCGTCGGCCAGGTCCGCAAAGACGCCGACACCGCAAAGGCGGTCGCGGCGACGAACGCTCGCTTCCGTACCACGGCGGCCGCTGGCGGGCTCGTTCTCGTCGAATGGAACGCGCCGTAATTCACTGAACCGCTGATCACCTGAAAGGAAACGAAACCATGTTCATGCACCTCGACGCGGTTCAGACCGCGTTTTTCACCCGGCAACTCGAAGATCTCGATACGCAAATGTACGAGGTCAAGATCGCCGACCTCGAAGCTCGACAACTCGTCGACGTGAAGCCCGTCGCCATCGGCGCGGAGTCTCACACCTACCGTCAGTTCGACAAGCGCGGCGTCGCCAAGATCATGGCGAACTACGCGACGGGCTCGCCCCGCGTCGACGTCGACGGGAAGGAATACACCTCGAACCTGAAGAGCGTCCGAACCTCGTTCGGCTACTCGATTCAGGAGATCCGAAACGCCCAATTCGCGGGCGTGCCTCTCGACGCCATGAAGGCGATGGCGGCGCGGCGTGCGATCGACGAGAAGCTGAACGCGATCGCGCTTCTCGGCGACACTGAGTTCGGTCTCGTCGGTCTCTTCAAGCAAGCCAACGCGCAGACCTACACGGTCCCCGCCGACGGCACGGGCTCGAGCGCCCTGTGGGCGAACAAGACGAGCGATCTGATCCTCCGCGACATGTTCGGGATCGTCGATCAGATCCCGACCGTGACCAACGAAGTCGAGAAGCCGAAGCGGTTGCTTCTGCCCTACTCGCGCTTTCGTCTGATCAACTCGAAGCGCATGGGCGCGGGCGACGGCACTCTGACCGTGCTCACGTTCTTCAAGACCCAACGCCCTGACATCGAGGTGCGCGGCGCGCTCTACCTCGACACGGCGGGCGCGGGCTCGACGGCCCGCATGGTCGCCTACGACCCGAACCCCATGAACGTTCAGTGGGCGGTCGCGGTGCCCTTCGAGTCGTTCCCCCCGCAACTCGAGGGCATGGAATACGCGATCGAGTGCCACGCCCGCGCGGGCGGGTGCTTCATGCGCTACCCGCTCACGATGGCTTACGGCGACGGTATCTAAGCCGCCAGGCAAACGGGGCGCTCGAGCAAAGCACCGCTCGAGCGCCTTCGGTGAGGGTTCGAAAAGTTCGAGCCCTGACCGTAGGACCCCAACGCCCCAACAAAAGGATCACACATGGAAAAGGTTTCGATTCTGAACAAGACGGTTTCAGTCCACATGATCGGCCCGATCGAGGTCGGCGGCGAGCAATACGTTCTCCCGCCTGGCGTGCCCGTCTCGGTGCCCCTCGAGTTCCTCGAGAAGTTCGACGGCTCGGTCGTTCTCGCTCACAAGTTCAAGAGCGGCGAACTCGAGTTTCTGAACAAGGCGCAAGAGTCGAGCGCGCTCGAGGAAGCGAAGAACCTCACCGAGATCCTCACCGCCAGCGGTGCCACGATCGAAGGCGGCTCGCCCGCTTCCGCCCCCGCGCCGTAACTGAAAGGGATCGACCGTGGCACTTTGGACGAAGACCGATGTTCGCGCGATCGCCGCTGAAATGAGCGTCGCGAACGGTGTCGCCGACGCCACGGTCGATCTCTACATTTCGATCGCCGATCTGCAAATCGACCCGAGAGTTTTCGGTGACTCGACGATTCAGGCGGGCGCATACCTCACCGCGCACCTTCTGAAAGTCGACGGCTACGGCGCGCCAGGGCAAGGCGCGGGCGGCGGTGCGGCGGGTCCCGTGACCGGGATCACCGTCGGCCGCGTCTCGGTGCAATACGCCGACGCCACAAGCAAGACCGGGAGCGGCGTAAGCGCCGACCTCGCACGCACCCGCTACGGGATCACTTACGCTCGCTTCGTGCGGCTCGCGTTGCCCTCGCCCATGGTGATCTGAGGTCTCGCCCGATGAAAGCCCGCGCGAAGATCACAGATAAGCGGGGCGGGCTCGAGGCTCTTCGAAAAGCGATCAAGCGCTTCGACGCCGACAAGCCCGTCGTGAGAGTCGGGCTTCTCGCCGACGCGAGCGCGAAACGCGACGGCGTTCTGACGAACCCTGAACTCGGAATCATTCACGAGTTCGGCGCGCCGAACGCTGGCATTCCCGCCCGCCCCTTCCTTCGTCCCGCGATCGCAAAGCACACGCCCGAATATCTGAAGTTGCTCGAGGCGGTGCTTAAGCGCGCAATGACGGGCGAAATGGATCACATGCAAGGGCTCGCGTTGATCGGCCAAAAGGCGTCGGCCGACGTGAAGAACTACGTAACGCAAGGCTCGCCGATCCCGCCGCCCAACGCGCCCGCGACCCTGGCTCGAAAGAAGAGCCTCACGCGCAAGGGCTCGACGGGCTCGGTTCGAACCCTCGTCGACACGGGGCGAATGGTAGGCTCGATCTCCTACGTCGTCGAAAAAGGAACCGGGAACAAATGAGTCTCTTCGACCTCTCAGGAATCGTGACCTCGCTCGCAACGCACGCGGTTACCGTGACGCGCTTCGCGGCCGATTCGTTCGGGTCGAACGGCAAGGCGAACGCGCGAAGCGTGGCGTCGACGTTCACCGCGAACATGAACGTTCAACCGGGCGGGCGGAAGCTCGATCGCGAAGACCTTCAAGGCTTCAACGAACGCGACGACCTCGTTACGGTCTTCGGCTACCTCGAACTTCAGAACCGCGATCGGCTCACGATTCCCGGGCTCGGTGACTTCGAAGTCGAGCGCGTCGACGTGTGGACTTCGACGGGCACTTACTGTGAAGCGACGGCGCGCAAGCTCGCCGCGCCCTTCGAGCCGAGGTCTTAAATGAGCGTCGCGAATTGGGATTCGATCGAGAACACGATTCAAGCGCAAGTCGTCGCGGCGACCGGGATTGCGGGCGCGTCGGTGCGTTGGGCGGATCAGTCCCGCGACGCACCCGTTTCGGGAGACTCGGTGCGCCTGGCGCTCTTGTCGGGCGGGCCGATCGGTAACCCCGAAGAGACGGTGATCAACAACCCGACGCCGAGCGCGGGGCAAGAGATCCTCTTGCGGTCTCACGAGCAAACCGAGTTCGACGTTCAGATCGAAGTCTTCACCATGACGCCGACGGGCAACTCGAGCGCCTACGCGCAAGCGAACAACGTCGCCCGCTATCTACAACGCGACGACGTGACCGAAAATCTCTTCGCGGCGAAGCTCGCCCTCGTCTCGGTCGACCGTGTTCAGCGGGTTCCCCGCGTGCTAGAAACTGAGGTTCAGGGGCGGGCGCTTTTCGTGGCTCGTTTCCGAACGCTTGACGGTAGCGAATACGCTACGACGTACATTTCGAGCGCCGAATGGGTCGGCTCTCTCACCTGAAAGGGTTTCTAAATGGCTTCTCTCTCTGACATTGTGACTGTCAACGTGAGCACGCTCACGACGGCGGTCAAGCAACCGGGGTTCGGCGTGCCCCTGATCGCTGATTTCCATGCGCGTTTCGCCGAGCGCGTTCGCTTCTACACGAGCCTTCAAGGCATGATCGACGACGGGTTCACCGTGAACGATGGCGCTTACCGCGCCGCCGCCGCTGTGTTCGCCCAAACCCCGCAAGTGCAACGGCTCGCGATCGGCCGCCGCGCCCTGGCTCCCGACCTGCAAATCGATCTCTTCCCGACGGCGGTCAATCTTCGAACCTACAAGGTCGATCTTCTCGGTCCCGCTGGCTTGACCGCGACCGCTTCGTTCACGTCCGACTCGACGGCGACCGTCGCCGAGATCACGGCGGGTCTGACCTCGGCGATCAATACGGCGGCCGTCGGGATCACCGCGACCGATCAGACGACTTTCGTTCGCCTGAAGGCGGCTTCGGCGGGCTCTCACTTCGCGGCCGCCGCTCAAGATCTCTCGGTCATGACCGCGCAACAAACCCACGCCGACCCCGGGATCGCGACCGACCTCGCGGCGATCGCTCTCGAGTCGTCGGATTGGTACGGGCTCACGCTCTCGACGGGCGGCAAAGCCGAGATCATCGCGGCCGCCGCATGGGCGGAATCGAACAAGAAGTTCGCGGCGTTCACCTCGCAAGACGGCGACATTCTCGCCGCTCCTACGACGGACGTTGCGGGCACGGTGAAGGCGGCGAACGACTTCCGCTCGATCGTCATGTTCTCGAACCGTGGCTCGTTCACGCACGCGGGCGCGGCTCTTCTCGGCGCGACGTTCCCGTTCGACCCTGGCTCGGTGACCTTCAAGTTCCGCAAGCTCGCGGGCGTCACGTCCGACGCGCTCACCGCGACGCAACTCACCAACGCCCGCGCGAAGAACGCCATGTTCTTCACCGACTACGGCGGGATCGCGATTACCGCCGAGGGCAAGACGGCGGCGGGCGAGTTCGCCGACGTGATCCGCGATCGCGATTGGTTCGAGTCGCGGCTTCAAGCGCGCGTGTATTCGGTGCTCGTGAACAACGCAAAGGTGCCGTTCACCGATCGAGGCATTGCCGCGATCGAGGCGGAACTTCGCGCGCAACTGACCGAAGGGATTCAGTCGGGCTTCCTGGCCGACAACCCCGCGCCGATCGTCTCGGTGCCCCTGGCTTCGGCGGTCGCGACGATCGACAAGACGGCTCGCGTGCTCAAGCCGATCTCGTTCACGGCCCGGATCGCGGGCGCGATTCACGCGACCACGATCAGCGGCACGATCACGGTGTAAGAAAGGAAACCTGAACCATGGCAACCAAAACGTACAACTCGAAGAAGGTTCTCGTTTCGTTCGCGGGAAAGATCCTCACTGGCACGATGGACGGATCTTTCGTCACGGCGAGCCGAAACAACGACTCGTTCACGCTCGCGATCGGTTCCGATGGCGAGGCGGCCCGCGCCGCCAATTCCGATCAGTCGGGAACGGTGACCGTGACGCTCATGCAAACGAGCCCGTCGAACGACGACCTCGCGAACCTCATGGCGCAAGACGAACTGACCAACGTCGGCACGGGTGCGCTCTTCGTCAAAGACGCGAGCGGTCGAACGCTCGTGTCGGCGGTCGAAGCGTGGATTCGCAAGCCCGCTGATTCCGAGTTCGCCAAAGAGATCGGCGGCCGTGAATGGACGTTCGAGACCGGGCGTCTCGACATTTTCAACGGCGGCAACTGACGTCAAGCCGATGATCGGCTAGAACCGAGGGCGAGATCGCAAGGTCTCGCCCTCGTTTCATTTCCACAGGAGCAACGCACACATGATCGTTTCGAAAGAAATCACGCTCGACACCTCGAAGGGCTCGGGTGTCTTCACGGTTCCACAACTCGACGGCGTTCGCGCCATGAAGCTCTTCGTTCGTCTCGCGAACAAGGTCGGCCCTGCCCTCTCGAATCGCCAGGCGGGCAACGGCGCGGCGATGATCGCGGGGCTTCTCGAGAAGGTCGATCCCGAGGAATACGAGCGCATTCAGAACGAGGTGCTCTCTCGCGTGTCGGTGCGGTTCCCCGATGCGAACGAGGTCGACGCGAACGCCGCGCGGAACCTCGGCGAGATCTTCACGGGGCACCCGTTCGAACTCGGGCGGCTCGTTCTCTTCGCGCTCGAGTGCAACTTCGGGTCTTTCTTCGAACGCCTTCGAACCGCCGTGTCGGGGGCGCTCAACTCGAAGACGGCGGCGTAACGCTGGATCAAGTCAACTCGGCTCTTTGTTGGCCGATCCAACGACTGATCCTCGAAGGCGTCGCGACTCGGCGAGACCTTGAATCGTGGTATTGTTTCGACGACGTGATCGAAGAGAACGAAGCTCTCGACGCCTGGCACGAAGCGCAACGGCGGGAGCAAGAGCGCAAAAAGAAGTGAGGGTTTGACCATGGTCGTTCAGGAACTTGTCGCGACCCTCGGCGCAAAGATCGAGCAAGGCGAATTCGCCGACGCGTTCGCCTTGCTCGATCACCTCTCGGGCGCGTTCGAAAAGGTCTTCAGCGCGATCGCCGACGGCGTGACCGAAGCGTTCAAGACGGTTCACCATGTCGCCGAAATGGGCGACGAGGTGAGCGCGACCGCCGAGAAGCTCGGGATCGCGGTCGATGTTCTTCAGGAACTCGGCTACGCGGCCCTACTCTCGGACACGAGCGCCGAGACGCTCACGAGTTCACTGAAGTTCCTTTCGAAAGCGGCGGCCGAAGCCGCCAGCGGATCGAAAGACGCAAAGGAAGCGTTCGCGGGAATCAAGATTTCCGACGCGAAAGGCATGCTCTCGATTCAGGACATTCTCGAGAACACGGCCGACAAGTTCGCGAGCATGCCGCCAGGCGTCGAGAAGACCGCACTCGCGTTGAAGCTCTTCGGCCGCGCGGGAATCGATCTCGTTCCGTTGCTGAACAAGGGCGCGGCGGGAATCGGCGCGCTTCGCGAGGAAGCCCAACGGCTCGGCGTCGTTCTCGACACGTCGACGATCGCAGCGGCCGAAGCCTACGACGATCAGTTGAAGCGGCTCGAGTCGACCGTCGGCGGTCTTCAGAATCAGTTCGCTAAGAATAACATTTCGAAAGTCACGGAGCTTTTCAGCAAACTGCAAAAGCTCATGACCGGGAAGGGCGTTCAGCGCGCCGTCGACGCGCTCGCTCGAGGCTTCGGCCGACTCGTCGACACGCTCGGCGTTCTCGTCGACGGGCTCGATCTCTTGCTCTCGAACGAGACGATCGTCGAGACGGCGTTGTTCGCGCTCACCGCGATCACGTTCGGTCTCGCGGCCGCCGCTGCAACGGCGGGATCGGCGTTCGTCGTCGCGGCGCTCGAGGCGGCCGCCGCCTGGATCGGTGCGGCGCTTCCGTTCATCGCGCTCGGTGCCCTGATCGCCCTGATCGTCGACGACATTTACACGTTCATCGAAGGCGGCGATTCGATGCTCGGTCGGATCATCGGGTGGTTCAATTCGATCGACCCCGAAGACAACGAATTCGTGAAGCTCCTGAAGTCGGCGGGCGCGTTGCTCTTCGACCTCACCGATCCCGAGAAATGGAAGAAACTCGGTCAGGCGATCTTCGATTGGGTCATGAGCCCGGTCAAGGCGTTGGTCAGTAGCCTGAAATGGATCCTCGAGAAGTTGGGCGTCGACACGAAGGGCTTCAACTTCGAGGTGAACACGAACCTCGGACAAGTCGCGCCCGGGCTCGCCGACCCGCTCTCGCTCGGCGGCAAGCCGATCGGCGACGCGATCGCCGAGAAGTTTCCCGGGCTCGCCGACCCGTTCGGTCTGAACGGCCAGTCGGTTAGCGACATGCTCGTTTCGAAATTCCCCGGGATTGCTCCCGCCGTGTCGGCCGCGAACAAGGTCTCGGAATGGGATCAGAAAGGCGGCGACTTCATTTCTTCGATGATCGCCCCGGGCGCGGTCTCGCCTTCGGCGTCGGCGGCCGTGTCTTCGTCCGTCGACTCGTCGAAGCGTTCGACGGTCGTTCAATCGTCGATCTCGATCTCGGTCCCGCCTGGTACTGACGCGGCGGGCGTTGCCGAAGCGGCGCGCCTGGCGGTGCGTGAAGAACTCGGCGGGCACCTTCAAGACGCTCACGCGGCGAACGGCGGGAACTGACCATGGCAACGACGCTCACCTATGAAGAGGGAAGTTCAGTCGACACGATCGCTTTCGACGCTACGACGTCCGAGACGCACACGTTCGACGCCGAGGTGACCGAGAACGCCGTCGAGTCGGGCTCGGCGACGAACGACAACGTTCGCGCGAAGCCTTCGAGTTTGCGCCTCGAAGTCATGGTGACCGATTACCCGCTCGCGACGAAGGGCAACGGGATCGGCGGCGCGCCCGAGAAAGGTCGGGCCGCTCGCATTTTCGAAAAGCTCGTGACGCTTCGCGCGCAAGGTACGCGTTTCTTCGTCGAGACCGGGGCTCGCGTATACGAGAACATGGTTTTGAAAAGTGTCACGGTGCCTCGAGATAAGCCGCTCACGGGCGCGCTTCGAATCTCGCTCATGTTCGCCGAGGTGAAGATCGTCAAGAGCGAGAGCGTTCCCGTGAGGCTCTCGACGGTGAACACGAAAGCGAAGCCGAAGGTCGACGGCGGCAAGCAACCGACGACGGGCACCGACGACGCCACGAAGCGCAAGTCATGGGCGGCGAGCGGTTTCGACAAGGCGAGCGACGGTCTCAAAGTCTTCGGAAAGGCTCTCGGTTTCTAAATGATCACGATCCCGACTCGCACCGATCCACGCTACGTGATCGAAGTTGAACTCGACGGCGCGAACTACTTCCTCGGCTTCGAATGGAACGACCGTTTCTCTTCGTGGTTTCTCGACGTGTTCGATCAGAACAAGGTCGCGATCCTTTCGGGGCTTCGCGTTGTGGTCGGGTTCCCGTTGTGGAACCGCTACAGGAACGCGGCGCTCCCGCCTGGCGACCTCTCGGCAATCGACACCTCGGGCGCGGGGCTCGATCCGCAACTCGAGGATCTCGGCGATCGTGTGGTGCTCGTGTACCAATCGATCAGCGAGCTTCCTGATTCTCTGAAGGTGCTCGTGTGACTTCCGCGCCCGACACGTTGTTCGGCCGCCGCTACACGTTGAACGTCGGCGGTGTGCAGATCACGAAACTTCGCGTCGCGTTCAAGGTCAAAAAGACTCTGACGAAAGAGCCGAACACGGCCGAAATTCGCGTGTTCAATCTCGCCGAGTCGACCCGTCGGAAGTTGCAGGGTAAGGGCGTGTCGACGGTGCTCTCGGCGGGATACGAGGGCAACGAGGCGGTGATCTTCTCGGGCGACTCGAGGTTCATCGATCACACGCGAGAGGGGCCGAATTGGATCACGAAGATCCGATGCGGCGACGGCGAGCGGGCCTACCAATTCCAACGCTTCAACGCTTCGTTCGGCCCTGGCACCTCGATCGCCGACGTCATTCAAGCGAGCGCCAACGCCCTCGGCTTGAACACGGGGAACCTGAACGACGCTCTCGCGCTCCCGTTCAAGGGCGGCCGAACGGTCTTTCGAAATGGGTTCAGCGCAAACGGCGATGCGGTCGACGTGCTCGAGAAGTTGCTTCGCGGCGCGGGCTTCTCGCTCTCGGTGCAAAACGGCGCGTTGCAGGTTCTTCAGGGCGGCGCGGCCGTTCCGACGTCGGCGGTTCTTCTCTCGCCCGATACGGGTCTCGTCGGTTCGCCTGAAATGGGCTCGCCCGAAAAGAAGGGCGCGACCCCGCGCGTGAAAGCAAAGGCGCTACTTCAGGCGCGGATTCGTTGCGGCGGTGTCGTCGAGCTTCGATCGGAAAACTTCAAGGGTCAGTTTCGCGTCGAGACCGTCGAGCACACGGGCGACACCGACGGCGCGGAATGGTACACTGAAACTGAACTCAAGCCGATCTAACTCCCATGTCGAACCGTGCGCCGACACTCGCCGAAGTTCTTCGTCTCGCGCTCGAGAGATCGTCTCGCGCGTTGCGCGTCGGCTTGCCCGGGCGAGTCGAGCGCTTCGACGCGGCGAATCAACTCGCCGACGTCACGCCACTACTTCAAGAGAGCGCCACCGACGAGAGCGGGAATGAGCAACTCGAGAGCTTGCCCGTTCTGACGAACGTTCCCGTTCAGTTCGCGGGCGGGGGCGGCTTCGCGGAAACGTTCCCGGTTGCCGCTGGCGATCCTTGCTGGATCACCTTTTCCGATCGCTCTCTCGACGAATGGCTCGATCGCGGGGGCGTCGTCGATCCCGTCGACGCTCGCCGACATGACCTCGGCGATCCGGTCGCGATCCTCGGCGTGCGCGCGAAGCCTGGCAAGCTCACCGAGTTCGACACGGCTCGAGCGGTGTTCGGAAACAAGGGGCCGCGAATCGCGGTCGACGGCTCGATCGTTCACCTCGGCGTCGCGCACAACGCGAACGCGGGTCAGGCGGTCTTGCGCGGCGACGCGTATCGCTCGGGTGAAGACACGATGATCGACGCGATCGACACCGCGATCGCTTCGGCCGCCGCGTCGTTGATCGCCGCGACCGCCGCGCTCACGTCGGCCGCCGCCGCGAACGCCGTTCCGATCGTCGGCGGGATTCCCGCCGCGCCGTTGTTCGTGACCGCTGCAACCGCGCTCACGTCGGCGGCGACCGCGCTTCAAGCGGTCAAGCCCGCCGTGACCGCCTTCAAGGCGCAAGCCTCGAGCTATATCTCGAACGAGGTGAAGGTTCCATGAAGCTCACGGTCGACGATTGGGAGAAAGCTCGAGCCGAGGTCGCGGCGCTTCGTGTGCGCCAGGCTAACGACGAAGGGATCGTCGGCGCGGAAGTTCTCGATCGTGCACTCCCGCTCGGTGTGAGCTACCCGAACGAAGGCGACCCCGCCGTTCGTCGCCTGGCTTACGCACTCTTCGGTGCGCTCGCCGAGTCAACCCCTTGGGTCGACGCCGCGCTCGAGAACTCGTTCACGTCTTTCGGTGCGCCGCTCTCGATCTACGCGCCGCCCGCCTACCGCCTGAACCCTTTCGGAATCGTCGAGCTTCGCGGCGCGGTCGCTCGTGTCAGTGCGGCGCTCTCGACGTCGATCTTCACGCTCCCGACCGCGCTTCGGCCGCCCTACGCGCGCAAGTTCGTCACGGTCGGCAACGGCGGGATTGCGCTCGTTCAAGTCGCAACGAACGGTCAGGTCTTCGTGATCGCGGCGGCCGACGCCAGTTGGTACACGAATCTTTTTCTTGACGGGATCAGTTTTGATCTTCGAGGGTAACCCATGCCGAACGTAATTCCCGCGCCCATTCCTCCCGCGACTGCAACGACCCCGGGCATTGTTTCGACTACGACGCAAGCGCTCGGCGCGGGGCAAAAGCAATTCGCCCAACCCGGGATCAACATTCCGTCGATCGTGCTTCCTGGCGGCGCGGGCGGTTTCGGCTACGGCGGCGGGCTCGAGATTGGCGGGCCGTTCAACGCGTTGCAGTGCGACGGGCTCGGGTTCTACCTGCAAAGCTACGGAACCGTTAACCCCGCCGAAGTCCGATCATTTCAAACCTTTGCGATCGTCTCGGGCCGAATGGAAGGAACGATCGCGTCGGGCGAAATTGCAGTGAAGATCGGCACGCGGCGACCCGACGCGAACGTGAACGCTACCGCAAAGTTGCTCTCGCTTCGCTCGGGTATCGGTGGAACGGAAATCGAACGAGTGTTTTTCACGAACGCGGGTAATCTGACAATGGGCTCGGGTGTGATCGGGCCTTCGACTTATTTCGGAACAACGCAGGGTTGGGTTGTGACAAACGACTCGATCGCGGTCATTCAAAACGGGACGATCTTTTCGGGGTTGACTTACGGAATTCGAGTCGGGTCGACCAACGGCATTCAGATCGATTCGGGTCTCGGCGCGGGATCAACCGACGTCGCCGTAAAAATCGGCTCGGCGGTCGCCGACGGTTCGATTCACGCAAGCGCGAAGCTCTTCAGCGTTCGAACGGGTATCGGTGGAACGGAAGTCGAACGCCTTGCTCTTCGAACTGGCGGGTTGACCCCGGGTTTTGTGCTCGAAGCGCCTGGCACTTCCGCGTCGCTTCAAATGAACAATAGTGCGGGAACCGTGCTCGTGTGGAACTCCCACGGGCTCTACGTCTCGAGCGGTGTCGCTGAGGTCGTAGGCTTCTCGGTGCCCTCGCAACTTCGAGGCTCGAGTTCAATCGCTCGACTCGTCTCGAACCTCGGTTCGGTCACGGGTGACGTTGTGACCGGGGCGGGCTCGACGACGGCCGACGGCTCGGTTCACGCGAACGCGCACCTTTTCAGTGTGCGAACCGGGATCGGTGGAACCGAAGTCGAAAAGTTTTGGATCAACAAACTCGGTCCCGCAATGTCGCTCAACAGTCAGTTCGCCATGAACGGCGACGGCGGCGGGATCTTCCTGACCTACCGTTCAGGCGATGGCATGGCGGGGTTTTCGAACGGTGCGGCCGCCTACCTCGGTATCTTCCCGGGAACGGGCGCGTCGGCGTGCTCGGGCGGCTTCACCGCGAACGGCGGCTTCGTCGCGGCGGCGGGAACGACCCTTGCGGTCGGAACGACGATCACTGACCTGTCAGGCACGCCAGGTGCGGCAACGATCAACGCTGGCAAGGGTCGCGCTGCTCTCGCGAACGCCGCAACGTCCGTCGTGATCACGAACTCTCTCGTCGACGCGAACTCGGTCGTCTTGATCGAATGGGAAGACGACCCCGGTCAACGACACCGCGTCACGGTCGCGGCGGGCTCGTTCACTGTCACGCTCTCGGCGGCGGCCGCCGCGAACGTCAAGTTCAGGTTCTTCGTGGTAAAGTGAGCGCGCCATGCACCTTTTGACGCTATACACCGCCGCTGATCCAACCGTGCCCGCGACGGCCGCCGCGCCTACGATCATCGTGTACCGCGATCGTTTCGGCGGCGATCGTCTCGCGATCGCGCCGATCATTCGGAACCTCGGCGGCGGGTGCTACGGTTTCGATCCCTCGGCGGGCGACGAAGCGATCGGGTGCGGTTACCTGATCGACGCGGGCGCGGCGAACGCGCCTCGCTACTCGTTCGGCACGGTCGGAAACGTCGCGGTGTTCTTCGGGCTCTTCAACGGAAACACGGGCGCGCCGCTCACCTCGGCGACGCCAGCGATCGCCACGTACAAAAAGCCCAACGGAACCAACGCCACGCCGATCCCGACGATCACGCACTTCGGCGGCGGCGTGTACGGGTTCACGCCGAGCGACTCGGATCGCGTGCTCGGCGTGGCTTACGAAGGCTCGAGCGGAAGCCCCTCGGCGTTCCCGGGGCGCTTCGGCGGCGTCGTGAGTGAGGGCGTGATCACCTCGTCGCTTCCTGCGATCTCTTCAACGGTCACCGCTGGCACGATCTCGACGACGGCCGCGCCCCGCGTGCGCGATCTCGCGTTCGATTTCAAGACCGGGAAGTTCATTCTCGCGGGCGGCGATCTCTCGTTGGTCGCCGACCTCGAAGCGATTCGCCAGGCGGTTCAGGTCATGTGTCAGACCTTCGTCGACGAATACTTTCTCGATCTCGACGCGGGTATTCCCTACTTTCAAAACGTGCTCGTGAAGTCGCCGAACATCGCGGCGATTCGCCAGATCTTCAAGACGCGGATCGAAGCGGTGCCCGGGGTCGTCGCGACGACGAAGCTCGATCTTACTTTCGATCGTGTGACTCGAAGCCTGAAGATCGAGTTCGCGGCAAACACTGACCTCGGCGAGATCGCCGGAACAATCACACCGCCTACGGTGTAAAGGATTCGAAAATGCCCGGTCCCTACGGCGTCACTTCTACGGGTTTCGTTGCGAAGCCTCTCGCGGATATCAAGACCGATCTCGAGGCTCGGTTTCGTACCACGTTCGGCAACGGGATCGACCTCTCGCCGAACTCGGTGTTCGCCGAACTGATCGGCATTTTCGCCGACCGTCTCGCCGATGCGTGGCAACTCGGGCAAGCGCTCTACGCCAACGCGTACACCGACGGGGCGCAAGGTGCCGCGCTCGATCAGTTGTGTGCGTTGACGGGCGTCGCACGCAAGCCCGCGACCTCGAGCCGCGTCTCGGTGACCCTTACGGGAACGCCTGGCACGGTGATTCCCGCTGGCCGAAAGCTCTCGGTGACCGGGGTCGGCTCGAAGTTCTCGAACGTGTCGGGCGGAACGATCGGTGGCGGCGGGACTCTCGTTCTCGAGTTCACCGCCGTTTCGACCGGGCCGATCGTCGCTCCCGCTGGCACGTTGACCACGATCGAAACGCCCGTGAGCGGGTGGGCTTCGGCGACGAACCCGCTCGATCAAAGCTACCTCGGGACCGACCTCGAGAGCGACTCGGCGCTTCGCTTGCGCCGCGAACTTTCGCTTCGCGCTCTCGGCGGCGCGGCTTCGGCGGCGATTCAAGCGGCGCTCTTCGAGGTGCCGAACGTGACCGATGCGCTCGTGTTCGCCAACGAGACCGACGCGACCGACGCGAACGGGCTCCCGCCGCACTCGTTCGAGTGCGTTGTGAACGGCGGTCTCGACGCCGACATTGCGGCGAAGATCCTCGCGACGAAGCCCGTTGGGATCGCCACGTATGGCACGACTTCGATTTCGGCGAACGATTCGGGCGGGCAACCGCACACGATCAAATTCTCGCGGCCGACCGTGCTCAATATCTACGTGACGATCGACGCGATTGCCCGCGCGTCGGTTGCGCCGTCGAACCTGGCGGCGCTGATCTCGGCGGCCGTCGCGGCGTTCGGCGACCTGAACTACAACGTCGGCGACCCTGTGATCGCGGCCGCCATGCTCCCGACGGTGTTCAACGCGAGCGCGGGCGTTCTCGACGTCCCGAGCGTCAAGATCGGAACGACGGCGAGCCCGACTCTCTCGACGACCATTCGCCCGACGAGTCGCCAGATCGCCGACCTCGACACCTCCCGGATCGTGGTCAATCTGACCCTGACCTGATAGGGTTCCACACATGGCGCTCGAAGCAATCACTGATCACGCGGCCCGCGCGTTGTCTCGAGTTCGGTTGCAATTCCGAAACTCGTCGGACGTGATCGGCGTGGTCGGTGCCCTGGCGCTCGAGGTGCAAGCGCTCGAGGATTCGTTGATCACGATGAACTCGATCTTCCGCGACCCGTTGACGGCTACGGGTGCCGCGCTCGACGAGATCGCGAAGATCGTCGACGCGCCCGAGCGCGGCCCGCGCACCGACGCCGAGTTTCGCACGGTGATCGCCGCTTCGATCTTGCGGAACAACTCGTTCGGCCGACTCGAAGATTTGCTCTCGATCGCGAACGTCTTTCTCGTCGAGCCGAACTATTGGTCGGCGACGATTGCGACCGACGCAAACGATCCCGTCGTGAGCGCATCGGGAGCGGTCGGCGGCGACGAAGTGATCTTGATCGAGAGCGAGAGCGGCGCGGGAAGTTATGGGTCGGGTATCGGCGGCCCGCTTACGCTGGCGAAAGCGCTCGAAGTCGAAGGCTTCCTGAAAGCACTCGCGCCCGCTGGCGTGCGCGTGATTTTGCTCGTGCAACTTGCCGCAACCCCGTTTGCCTTCGACGGCGCGGGCGCGGCTCTCGACGTTGGAACTTTCTACACCGCGATCGATCGCGTGTGAGGTGATCACATGGCACAACCGAGTCAAGATCCGAACTGGAACACGGGCGGCGCGAACCGCGTCGACCCCTCGAGCGGTCAGAAGATCTCGGGTTGGACTGTCAACCAAACCCCGCCCTCGAGTTATTTCAATTGGTGGATGAACCTCGTATATCAATGGTGCCTCTACCTGAAGAACCTCACGAGCGAGGCTCTCACTTGGACGGGCGCGGCGATCTTCAATGCGGCCGTGTCGACGACGGCAGGGCTCACCGCGACGCGCACCGCCGCGAACACGACGGCGATCACCGCGACGGGCAACGGCACGGGTCACGGGCTCACCGCGAACACCTCGAGCAACGTCGCGAGTCGCGGCGTAAACGCGGTGTCGACGACGATCGGCGGTATCGCGATCGAAGGCGCGGCGGTCACTGGCGCGGTGCCTGGCGGGAACGTCGGGCTCTATGGACGCGGGAACACCTCGGGCGTCACGGGTTGGGGCAACGGCAACGGAACGGGCGTCGCGGGTTTCTCAGGCCCGACCGCGCCTTCGTCGATCGGAATGGGCGGCTTCGGCGCGGGTGTCGCGGCGTATGCGTCGGGTGCGGCCGCCATCGCGTTGCGTGCCGACCGTGACGTTTCGACCGGGGCGAGTCCGCAAGATACCGCCTGGCTCATGGGAGCCGCTCCCGGGGCACTGAACACGCACGTCGGCGGGCGGGCGGCGTGGATCAAGGGCGGCGGCAACGACGATCAGTTCAATGACCTCGAAGGCGCGGGCGGCGACGGTGCCCTGATCGAAGGCGGCAACGCCTACGGCTCGAGCTTGAACCCCGCCGCCGTGATCAATGCGGGTCACGGTGCGACGATCAAGGGCGGCGACGTTGACTCGGGTTACACGACGGGCACGCCTGGCGACGCGCTTCACCTGATCGCAGGAATCGACGTCGGCGCGGGCGCGATCTTCGGAAAGGCTCTCGTCGCAACGGGCGAAGTCGTCGTGAACGGCCAGCACACGCAAAACGGCCCGGTCAAGTTCACTTCGCCGAACGTCGCGGCGAACGTCGCGCAAACGAATCAGATCACGCCCGGTCTCGTCGTGAAGGCATGGGCTCGGGTTTCGATCTCGACCGGCACTTACACGGTCGTTGCAGGTCAGAACGTCACGAGCGTTTCGGCGGGTGCGAGCCCGACGACGGGTCAACTGAAAGTGAACCTCGCGAGCCCGGTCGCGCGTGCGACTCGAGCGATCATCGCGTTCACCGACATTCCGAGCCGCGAAGTTCACCCCTACGACGTCGGCGCGACGCTCGGCGCGAACGATTCGACGGTCACGTTCGAGGCGTTGAACATCGCGAGCGACGGCACGCAAACGACCCTGAATCTCACGACGAACTCGATCAACTTCTACGTCATGATCATGGGGCTCCAATAATGGGAGCGCTGATCCTCGGTCAGATTGACCCGACCCCGGTCGCCGACGGGCTCGCGAAGAACCCGCTCGCCTGGGGTCTCGCGCTCTCGTTGCTGGCGATCGGCTACTTGTTCCGCACCATGAACGACGAACGCAAGGCACACGCGACGGCGCTCGAGGCGGCTCAAAAGACCCTCGTCGAGACGATCAAAGCCGACGCGAAAGAGCAACGCGAGATCCTCTCTCAGATCGTGCCGCTCTCGAGCAAGCTCACCGAAGGGCTCGAGATCCTCGAGCGAGTCACCGACTCACTGACGCGGGAGTGATCGCCATGTTCCGAAAGCCGAAGCCGAACACCGTGAAGCTCGACGAGGCACACGCCGAGCGTGAGCAAGTGAAGCGTGCGTTCGAGGCAATGAAGACGGAACTCGAGCAAGCCTCGAGCCGCGTCGACGTCGTTCTCGAGCGCCTTCGAAAGAAGAGCAACGTCGAACCTCGTCTTCGTCTCGTGAGGGTCAAGTGATGAATCTCGAACTGAAACGCAAATGGTTCACGCCCGAGACGACGATCGGTGAACTCTTCGTCGACGGGGTTTTCGAATGCTTCATTCTCGAAGACCGTGAACGCGAGGGGCAACCGAAGGTCTTCGGCCAGACCGCGATCCCGCGCGGGGTCTACGAGGTGAAGATCACACACTCGCCCCGATTCAATCGCGATCTGCCCTTGCTCTTGAAGGTGCCAGGGTACGAAGGCGTTCGAATTCACCCGGGAAACAAGGCGGCCGACACCGAGGGTTGCTTGCTCCCGGGCACGCGTCGCGCTCCTGATCAGGTTCTCGAGAGCCGCGCCGCGTTCGACAAGCTCTTCGAGAAGCTCAAGAGCGCCAGCGGGAAGATCACTCTGACGGTCTCGGTCGTATGACGCGGCCCGTTCCCGTGTGGGCGCGGGTGCTCGCGATCGCGGCGCTCGGTGTCGCGGCGTTCTCGGCGGGTCGTTTCACCGCGCCGCTCGAGGTCGAAGAGCGCGTGAAGTCTGAAACGGTCTACAGAGATCGGGTCGTCGAGAAGCGCGTCGAAGTCATGGCGAAAGCCGAGACGAAGATCGTTTTTCGCGATCGCATCGTGAAGCCCGACGGGACGAAGATCGAGCGTGAGATCGAAAAGACAAGCGCCGAGACGGTCGCCGAGAACGTCGCCGAACGCCAGGAAGCGCGCGAAGTCGTGAAGACCGTCGAAGTCGTGAAGACTGTCACGCTTCGGCCCGATTGGCGCGTGAGCTTGACCGTCGGCGCGACGTTGCGCGACCCGTTGCTTCCGATCGCGGGTCCGCTCGTGATCGGTGCTCAAGTCGATCGGCGCATTGTGGGCGGGCTCTCGCTCGGTGCGTGGATCTCGACGCAAGGTTCAGCGGGCGGCGCTTTGTCGCTCGAGTTCTGAAAGGGATCGCCATGACCGAGAAAGCCTCGAAGTATTGCCCGACGTGTGCCCGCGAGAAGCCGATCGACGAGTTCACCTCGAACCGTGCACGGCCCGACGGGCGCGAGAACTATTGCAAGACGTGTCGCGGTGAGCGCCGCCGCGTCGGTGCGCCCGAGCCTTCGAAAGACCCGCTCGCCGACGCCGAGCGCCGCGACGCCGAGCGCCGCCAGCGCTTCGACCTGAAGAGCGAACACGCGGCGCTTCTCGAGAAGAACGCCAGGCTCGAGGCTCAACTTCGGTTGACGTCGCGCATGAACGAGAGCCCCCGCGAAGTCGAGATTCAGCGGGCGGTGAACACGCGGGGCGAGGCGGTCGCGTGCATGATCGCGTCCGATTGGCACCTCGAAGAGCCCGTCGAAGCCTCGAAGGTTCACGGGATCAACGAGTACAACTTGAAGATCGCCGAGCGCCGAGCGGCCGCGTTCTTCGCCAACGGGTTGCGCCTGACCGAGATCATGGCGCGAGAGGTGAAGATCGAGACGGTCTTTCTCGGGCTTCTCGGTGACTTCATTTCGGGACACATTCACGACGAGTTGCGCGAGACGAACGAACTCGCCCCGGGTGAAGCGGCGCACTTCGCGCTGAACACGATCGGGAGCGGGATCGAATTCTTGCTTCGCGAGTCGAAGTTCAAGCTCGAGATCGACGCGATCCCGGGTAACCACGGGCGAATGACGTTGAAGCCGCGAATTCAGAACGCGACCGAAACGAGCCTCGAAACGTTCATGTACCATTCGCTTGCCTACCGCTTCAAAGGCAACCCGCGCGTGAACTTCCGAGTCGCGAACTCGAAGATCGTTTATCGCCGCTTTTTCGATCGCTTCAACATGCGGTTGCTTCACGGCGACGACGTGAAGTTCGGCGGCGGTGTCGGTGGCGTGACGATCCCGATCCGAAAGAAACTCGCGGCGTGGGATAAGGCGATTCGTGCGGACCTGACCGTCATGGGGCACTTTCACCAATTGCTCGACGGCGGCGACTTCATCGTGAACGGTTCGCTGATCGGTTACAACGAGTTCGCACAAGCGATCGGCGCTTCACCCGAGGAAGCGCGCCAGGCGTTCTTTTTGATCCACGATCGCAACGGCGGCGAGAAGTCGATCACCGCGCCGATCTGGCTCGATCGCGAGCACGGTCGGAAGTGAGCACCAAAGCGAACGCCCCGGGCCTTTGCAGGCTCGAGGCGTTCGGCGCAACGCGCGGGGCGGGAGGGGGGAAACCCCGTGCGAGCGGCTTGTTCAGGCGAGCGAGTAGACGTTCGGCCGACGGCCGATCTTCCCGTTCGCGGCACGAAGCGAGAGCTTCACGCCCTTGACTTTTGCGACCTGGCGCTTCACCGCGATCGTCGAGCGCTTGAAGATCTTCGCGAGTTCGGCGGCCGTGTGCGGCTTCTTCTTCAGGAGCGCCGAGAGCTTCTCGATCGTCACGACGGACTCGACGCCGAAGCGGCGCTCGGTCTTGACCGCCTTCGGCTTTGCGGCCGCCTTCGGCTTCGAGGTCTTCTTGACCGTCTTCGGCTTCACGACGGCGATCTTCGTCTTCGACTTCTCGGGCTTACCGCCGCCGACCGTGCCGCTCTTCAGCGCGTTCGCGAGTTCGGTCGAAGTCATGCTCTCGGGGCTCTTCTTTTCGGAATCCATGTGTGGGCCTTTCAGTTGTTCGGCGTAACCGCGCCGTCGGGTTGCGAAACCGTAGTCTCGGGTTTCGATTCCGTCAAGTCTCTTTCGGGCTCTCGCGGATCGAGTTCGACCGGGATCATGCTCTCGGGGCCGACGTAGCTCTCGAGCGCCTTGAAATCGAAACGGCCCGGGAACGCGTGAAGCCAAACCGTTTCGAATCCGAGGAAGCGAAACGCGGCGCGAAGAACGGCGAACGGGAGCAAGCTCACATTCGGCCCGTGAACCGAGCACACGGGAACGACACCGCCCGCCAGCGTATAGCGAAGCTCGAGCCCCTCGTGACCTCGCTCGTTCGGCGGGAGCGCCGCGAAGTGCGCGCCCGGGTAGACTTTCGCGAGCGTGCGGCGACACTTCGACTTCGACGGAAAGAGAGTCATTCGATCCACCCGAACCCTTCGAGCACTTCGAGAACACGAACGCGAAGCGGCTCATAGCCTTGCGTCTTGTCGTTGACGATCCACGCGTGGAACTTGCCAGGGTTGATCCCGAGCAACCCGCGCTCGCTCGGGTGCCCGTGAATCGCCCCGGTCGCTTCGGGCGCAGTGTGGTCGACCACACGAACGATCTTCGCGCCCGCCGTCGTGAAGGCGTCGACCTCGTTCGGAAAGCGCCCGTCGGTGATCACCGCGATCTCTTCTCGAGCGGCGCGGCGCAAAGCGATCCGAGCCCACACGTCGGGTCCGAACACGCGGCGGCCGTAGTCGGTCCCGAGGGTCTGAAGAACATGGCGCGGCGAGAAGAGCTTCACCCGCGCCGACGCGTCGACCCCGCGCCCTGGCTCGAACGGGTAGGGTGTGAGTGCCTCGAACCATTCGAGCACCGCGTGACCCGTGCCGCGCGGTGAGGTGCCGCACGCTTCGACCCATTCGCGAACGAATTCGCGGCCGACATTCCAAAGGCGTTCGCGGCACGAATCCCAATAGCGGAGATCCGCGCCGCGAACGTCGATCTCGTTCCGCGCTTCCGACGGACCCCACAACTGAAGATCCGAGAAGAGGAACACCGCTTTCGCGAACTCTTTCAGCGGGTCGGCGAGAGCGAGTCGACGAACGCGCCCGGGAAGGGCGTTTTCGATCATTGACGCGATCGTGTCTTTCCCCGATCCCGCCTGACCACACAGAAGAATCGCGCGCATGTGATCAGTTCTCGCGACGGGGGAAACCGAACATGCCCGACGCGGGCTCGCCGTTCACCATGTCTTGCGCGACGGCTCCGACCCATGCCAACGGGGCGAGGATCAGGGGAATGCGCTTCGCTTCGGGCTCCCAATGAACGACGCTCGGGAGGTCGACGCGGCCGTTCAGGAACACGCCGAGATCGGCGGTCTGATCGGGGTTGACGTTGATCACGATGGCGGGAACGACCGCGCCGACACGTTCCTTCGTAATCGTTTCGCGCTCGGTGAGCTTGTAACGAACGATTCGACCAACGGCGAGAGCTTCACTCATGGGGCACCTTGTAGGTTTTCGACAACGGGCCGCGAGAACCGTCGCGGCGGCGGTCGGTCTGCACATGCAAACCGAGTTCAGTCGTGAGCCTGGCGATCCACGCGAGCGCCGTCGGCTTCGAGACGTTGAACCGCTCGCACACGTCGCGAACGGTGAGGGGCTCGGCGCGCAAGGCGGCGGCGAGCTTTTCGAGGTCAGGATTCACGCGAGAGCCTTTCTTCAGGGCTCATGTCATAGGTCAGGGTCGCGCCCGGGTACACACGGCGCGGCTCGAGGCGGCCGACGAACTTCAGGCCGATTCCGATCGCGTCAATGACGTTGTGACGCAACGACGCGGGGCACTTCTCGATCCGCTGGCGCTCGGCGGGAATCAACTTCGCTTCGATTCGAACCGTCATTTGATCGGCGTCGATCGTGCCTTTCCATTCGCGCGGGAAGTAGCGAACGCGATTCGTCGCCGAGACGATCGCGGTCGACGCGGCGTAACCGATTCCCGCGAGAGCGATCAGATCGTTCTGATCGCCCTTTTGTTGAGCCGCGCCGTACACGCGAGGGATCTCGACGATCACGGTTTCGATTCGGCGGGCGTCGACCTCGAGCCAGCGAACGAGCGCTTCGCACGCGGCGAACGCGACCTCGGGACCGTTCCCGACCTTGATCGGGTTTCGAATCAGGGCGGCCCGCATGAGATTCATTTGCCCGAGCCCGCCGAAGAGCGCCACGCCGAGAGCACGAACGCCAGGGTCGATTGCGAGGATCATTCGCCGAGAACCTCGAGCGCGTATTCTCGCAAGGTCTGACCGAACGTCAGATCGTAGCGGGCGCGTTGCGAAGAGAACGTTCGATAAGCCTCGTCGAGCGCCTTCGTGAACTCACGGGGCGCGACGGGCATGTTCCAGGGTTGCGGCTCACGATCGAGAAGATCGGCGCGCTCGACGTTGCAGGCTTCGACGTCGAGAACGCGAACGGCGGCGATCTCTTCAGGCGTCACGGCGATCCCGAAGCGCTCTCGAATTCGAACGTCGATCGACGCCTCGAGCGCGCGATAAAGCTCGAACACCTCGGTTCGCTTCAACGGGTTCGAAACGTCCGAGAGATAGGCTTCACCGAAGTCGTGAGCCAGTGCCCAACGTCGCGCGCCCCGATTGAACCCGAGAGCCTTAGCGGCTTCGAACACGATCACCGAATGCTCGGCGACCGAGTAGAAACGGCGGGTGCGGCCCGTGTAGCGGCACAAGTGCCCGAGCGAATGCGTTACGTCGTCGAGATCGATTTGTTCGGGTTGCAGATCCAACGGCGTGATCACGCGGCTTCCGACGCCCTGAATCCATGCTTTTTCGACCGTCTCTTTGTCGTAACGCATTCGCGAGCCTTTCTTACTTGTTAAACGAGCCGAACACAACGAGGGCGCACGGGAACGGCGCGGCGTCACCGACTTTGCCCGCCGCGTCGGTGAACTTCATGCGCCCGCGCCAAAAGAGCACCTCGCCCGGGAACTCGCCGAGCCGCACGGGTTCAATGTGATCGTGCCACCATGAAGTATCAGTTCGCGCGGGAACGAGGCACACGACACACGCGCCCCGCGCCGCTTCCGCGTGCGCCTTTGCGATCCAGCGGCCGATCTCGCGACCGAAGGGCGGGTTCATCCACGCGCACCCGCCGAGGTGAGCGCACCAACCCGCCCAATCCTGAATGAGCCCGTCGACCGCGACGATCCGATCGCCGAAGGTGTTCGAGAGATCCGCGCCTGGCGGTGCGAAGTAGTTCGCGGCTTGCTGGCGGCCCGGGGTCGCGCACACGTCGAGAACGAGGCGGTAAGACTGACGCACGATCTCGAGCACGTTTTGAGGCGTGCCCCATTCGATCGACTTCGAACTGAAGTGAACGTCGAGCTTGCTCATTCGATCGGCGAGCCGTTGGCGTCGTAGGAGATCGCGAGGGGCGAACCCTCGTGAGGCTTCGGCCAGGTCTCGAGCACGTAGGAGCCCGCGTGCATGTCGCCCGCTTCACGCCGAGCGAGACCTTCGAGGTCAGGCCCGCGCGGAATGCCGAACGTCAGGTTCGGCGCGGTCGGGAGCGGAACGGGCGTGATCATCATGGGCGCGGGAATCAGCACCTCGACACTCTTCTCGTCGGCTTTCGCCTTCGAGGCTTCGACCGAGAAGCCGCTCGGGTAGCGGGCGCGAAGTTTCGCAACGTTCGTCGAAGCGATCACGTCGAGATTGATCCCGAGTTGATCGGCGAGCGTCGCGACGTACCAAAGCACGTCGCCGAGTTCCTTCGTGACCTTCGACTTGTCGAGTTCGTGCCCGTGCCCCGCCCATTTCTTGATCAGGTCGGCGACCTCGCCCGCCTCACCACACAAGCCGAGCGCAAAGATCAGAGTCTTGTCGCCCTTGTTGCTCGCCGTTCGAATCGCTTCGGTCTGGTACGTATCGAAATCCATGTTCAAGCCGCCTTTTGTTCGGGTTCGGGTTCCCAATAATCGAGCTTGCCGTTCGCGTCAAATACCGCGTCGGCCGCCTTGTACCAACGCCGCATGCGGGCGGGCTCGCAATTGATCGCGACGTCGGGAACGAACTTCGGCATTCCGAGTTCGGGATCTTTCATGACCGCCGCCAAACGATAAGCCGCGTCGTGAGCCTGGCTCGTAGGAACGAGCGCTAGGATCTCGTCGTGTGCGAAAATGAACGGGCGCGACCCGTAGAGCGCCGAGCGCCGATCGGTGTAGCACTCTCGAGAGACGTTCCAAAGGGCGTGTTTCGCGCCCATGGCGGCGAGGTGCTGAAACGAATGATTCGCGGCGGCCGACGCGTTCAACCCGCCGCGAACGAATCCCGTTCCAGGCGAGACGATCACGCCCTCACCGTCTTGCACGCCCGGGAGCGACGCGACCCAATCGAAATAGTCGGGCATTTCTGGCCAGGTTTCGAGCCACCCGCCTTTCAGTTCGGCCGACACTTCGACGCACTGATCGCACACGGGCGGGCACGGGCGGCGGCGATACTCGGTGATCTTCACCGAGCCGCACGGGTGGACCTCTCGCGCCATGAGTCGGCACATAGAACCGTGCCCGCCGATCTTCGCCTTGCGTTGCGTGAGCGCGAATTTCGCGGGACCCATGAGCCCGCCGAAGCCGAAGTTTCCCGCCTTCGTTCCGTCGCGCAACCGCTTGAAGAGCGCTTTCGTTTCGGTCGCCTTAAGACGCGCTCGAAAATCTTCGTAGGTGAGCGACGTCATTCGAGCGCCGAGGATCGAGTGAGCGTCTTTGCCAGCGTTGATCGACTCTGCGATCTTCGAGTAACCGACGACCCACAAGGCGACCTGACCGAGCGTTGCGAACTCTAGGGCGTTGTAGTCGACCGAAACAATATCGAAACCCTCGGGCGGGATCACGCACTCGCGCACACCGCCGCGCTTCGGCATGGTCTGAAGAATGCCCCATGAAGCGCGAAGCGTATCGAGGATCACGTTCGGCGAAATGTTCGCGGGCACCTTCGAGGCGGTTCGCAGAAACGGAACGTAAGTGTCGCGGATCTTCGCGTCGGCTTCCGCGAGAGCCTCGAGAACCGGATCGTCTGATTCCTCGAGCGTGTCGCGATCGGCTTTCACGCCATCGGCGGGCGTGCGCGGGACCTGGGGTCCGAGATCGAGCCCGGTCGCCGAGCACGTCTTACAGTTGATCGGGTTGCCGCTCTTCAGGCTCCTGATCTTCGTCGTTCCCTTGCACACGGGGCACGCGAGCGCGGGGTTCGAGCCGTAGGCGATGGCGACGCGGCGCTTCACCGCACCCTGATCCTCTTTCCCGTCGGGTTTGAGAAGCCCTGACTCGCGAAGCAACGCGTCGGTGCGCGCGTGCTCGAGGTCCATTTCGGCGGCGAGCTTCTCGACGCGTTCGGGGTCCGTGCGGATTCCCCACACCGACGCGAGTTGCATCGCGAATGCGGCGCGGGTTTGGTGCGTGAGGTGAGTCCACCCGAGGGGCTCGGCGGTTCCGAGTCGCGGAATGTAGCGCACGATCGGCCCGATGTTTGCGAACTCGCCGTTCGCCGCTCGAGCCCGTTGCACGCTCGCGACTTCATGAGTGTTTCGAGCGTCGTCGACCGGGTAAACGCGGGCGACTTCTGGCCAGGCTTCGATCGGGAGGTGAGCAAGCTCACCGTACCGCAACCGATACTGATCGTTTTCTTTCGCGTTGTTCCGCCCGAGCACAAGGCGAACGCAAGTGTCGAGAGAGTAACGCTTCGTCACCTTGCCCCAAGATCCATCATGCTTCATCGCGCGAAGCGGGCCGCCCGTCGACGGGTCCTTTCCGAGCATGCCTCGAGAGATTGCGTCGAGCGCTTGCGCTAGTTGGACGTCGTAGACCCCGCCGCGCTCGTAGTGCTCGAAGATCTCGGCGAGCATGTCGTTTCGGTGAGCGCCCGCGATCGCGAAGTCGAACGCCACGTTCGCGCCTTCGATCGTCACGCCAGGGCGCAAGAGCCCGCCGAGGGTTTCGAACGTGTCGGCGGCGGTCTCGAGCCAGGCTTCGGCGTCGGAAGCGAACGAGCCGCACACGGGCGGGGGCGTGAGGTTCCCGGGTGTAATCAGGAACGTTTCGAGGTCGAAGGCGATCGAAGTTGGCAAGGGCGTTGCTCCTGAACTGACCCGCTAGGATTCGAACCTAGATAGCGAGAGTCAAAGTCTCGCGTCCTACCGTTAGACGACGGGTCAAAGACGAAGGTTTTAGCGCGCTTCGGTTCGGTTCGCCCTCGGGCCTAGCGGGGCAACTTCCCGAACATGCTCTTCGCCCGATACTTCCGAGCGCGCTTTCGGTTGACCTTCAACCGCCTCTCTCGCCTGTTTCTAGAAAACCGACGAGAGCTATTTCGCGTCACCTCTCGATTTAGCTCTCGAGAAGTCGAACCGCGTTCTTCAAGGCGCGGGTTGGAAATTCCCGCTCTACCCGTTCGCTCAATCGTCGAACGTGCGTGCTATCCCTTCCGATACACTAGCCTTGAAGTCGTCACTTCGAGAGAAGCGTTCGCAACTCGGCGATATCTTCCTCGGTCGCGGCGTAGGGCCGCCAGTTGTAACCCGTGAAGGGCTTACCAGCGTTCGCCCCGCCCTTGATCGGCTTGCGGTAGCTCGAGACGGCGAGCACTCGCCCCCTGTAGGGTTGCGAAATGCCGACCGCCTTCGTCATTTCGTCGCCGAACCATTTCGGATCGGCGTCGACCTCGGCTTCGGACTTCCCGAGCAACGCGCACATGAAGCTCTTCACGTTCGACTGACCGACTTGCTTCGCAATGTCAGTGATGAACGTTGCGTCGGACCCGACGGGGTTCGGCGCGCCGAGGGTTTCCCCGGGCTTCATCATGCTCGCGTCGACGTTCACGGGCGCGGACTCGACGACATAGAGTTCGCCCTTGAACCACGCCTCGGGCCCCTTCTGACTCGGCTCGATCTTCAGGTTCCGCACCGCCAGGGTATACGACCCATCGCGGATCACGTTCCCGCCGACGTTCGCTTTCGCCGCAATGACCTTGTTCACGTAATGAGAGACGTCCATTTTGTTCGCTTCCTCGTTCGAGATCACGATCGAAATTGATCGCGTTTGTCAGGCTTTCGCCTGAACACTTGAGAGCTTCAAGGCGCGGATCAATTCCGCCCCGGTCGGCTCGTAGAATTTGGTCTTCGGCGTGTGCCAGTGAGCGATCCAGAATCCGATCCACAGAAGCGCGCGTTCGAGCATGTGACGATTAATAGTTAGGTTCCGCTCGCGTGTCAAGTGCCGATCGAAATTATTCATCGACCCAACTTTTCGAAGCAAAGTTGAGCCGTTGCGGCGAGCGGATCGTTTGCTCGATATAGCGAGCGTGATTCGATGCGGCGTCGAAGTCGGCGCGTAGCTCTTCGTGGTAACGGTAGATCGCGCAAGTCACCTCGGCGGCGGGTTGCCCCTCACGGTGCGTGCGTCCGAGAAGTTGCTCCCACGTCTTACCGTTGCTCGGCGAGTGCAGAACGAGGTTTCGAAAGAACGCATGTTGAAGGTTCTTTCCCTCACCGTGCGCCTTAATCGACGCGAAGATCGAACGCTTGCCGCGCTCACCGATGATCTGAACGCTTGCCTCTTTCCCGCCGCCGTAAAAGCCGAAGTCGAGTCTCTTCGCTTTCGCGATCTGGCGTGCCCGTGCCATGCACTCGTCGTGTTCGACCCACACGATCCCGGGAGCCTTCGACGCCCATTCGATCGCATCATGAACGAGCCAGTCTGAGATCCAAACCGCTTCGGTTTGCGGCTCGACGGTCTTGTGAACTTCTTTCCACGCGAGCCAGGCGTTCGCGGCAAGGGTCGGAAGCGGCCCGCGTGAGGTGTGCGGCGGGAAGAACTTTCGTTCGTTCGTCACGGGGTCGGTGAAATGGTATCCCTCGAACCAACGGATCGCGGCTCGAGTCACGTTCCCGGGTGAGTCGTAATTCTCTCGCGGGTTCGAGAGTTCCGTTCGAATCTCGCGACGCCACGCCTTACGCGCCGCCCGCCATTTCTCGATTTGTTCGGGCGTCTCACCGCGCGGGAATCGCCAGCGGTAGAAGAACCCGCTTGCGACCTGGCGAACCCAACGGGCGACCTCGAGCTTATCGATCGCTTCCTCACCATCGGGGCGGGTGCTCGACTCGCGCACGTAATTGATCGCGGCATGAATGATCGACGCGGCGTTCGAGGTCTCGAGGTGAAAGCGGAACTCGGGCGAGAGTTGCTTTGCGCCCTCGGGATCGATTTCGACCGGGAGCGCGACCGAGCGATCTTCGATCAGGAGCGAAGACCGAAGCGTATTGTCGGCGGTGACAACGACCCCGTGAGTGCTCGAGAACCGTCGCGCGAAGCCCGCTCGAGCTAGTTCCGTGTCGTGATCCTTGCCTGGCGGGATCGTTGTCTCGAGCCCGGTCGCGAACTTCAGAAGTTCGCCAGGGTCTTTTAGAAAGGGTTGAGCCGAACTCGTCGCGTCGAGCGCGGCCGCCCATTCGTCGACCGTCGGCGGGTGGATTGGGAGCGGTGAGCGCTCACGCAAAGCCAGGGCCGAAAGGTGCGCGTAGTCTTTCAGGCTTCGCGTCGTGAGCGTGCCTGAGAGCGCCGCGAACCGGGTATTCGGGAGTCTCGAGAACGCGCGCAAAAAGCGAATCGTTCGCGCCGCCCCGGGGTCTCTCAGTGAGTGCGCTTCGTCGGCGATGATCAGATCGAGGTTTGGAATCCGCGACAAGAGATCTGAATTCTTCGTCGCCGAAAGTTCGTTGTACGTGATCACATGCAAGACGGGGCGGCCGTCGGTGTACCACC
>Ga0208613_1000069_pt1 | contig 42513 bp, 94 predicted proteins | sample CryBogmetaGMA6M_FD_184543 | JGI IMG/M metagenome (GOLD analysis project Ga0208613, IMG submission 184543) | Freshwater microbial communities from Crystal Bog, Wisconsin, USA - MA6M (SPAdes) | ecosystem: Environmental > Aquatic > Freshwater > Lake | place: Crystal Bog, Wisconsin, USA | collected... | reverse complement strand
ATAAAAGTAAACAATTTTTATTTTTGAAATATTCAAGGATACTTGATTTCAGCGATGGATATAGACCAAAAGATTTTGTTTTAATTAAAAAGGGGTTGTAAATTTTTAAAAAGTTTTTACACGAATGTTAAATCGAAGCACTTTGATAGTATTGTGTATAACGTTTTGCGGATTGCCGAAGGTGGGGCTTTATACCACTAAACTTAAATTGAAAAACTGAATTTGATATGACTAAAAATGTTGATTTGAAAAACGAAACCCCCACTTTTGGCAATGTGCTGTTAGCAGCCGTTAATCCTTTAGTTGATATTGGAGGTGATACGATTGATTTACGCAAAATTGAAAGAGTTGGTAAAGTTGGTGGTGATAGCTCTTGGTTAAGATATTCAGTTTACTTCACTGGTGGAAGTGAAATTGAAATTTACCACGAAAGAAAATACGCTGATAATAGAGAACTAAGGCAAATGAAAAGAGAAAAGTTTGTCGAGTTGTGGCGGTCTTTTAATGGCTGCTAACGGTCGCAAATATGAAACGGCGGGGATTAAGTGCGAAACCCTATCAGCCTACCACAAATGATGAATAGATGCACAAAGTATAATTCAGCACCACAGCCCTGCTGTTTTATATTTGATGTTATGGGCTGGCGTTTTAATACAAAAACAATGAAAGTAATTACAGATTTAAAAGAAATTGACAGAACTACCAAAGAGGGTAGATTGCTATTTGCAGCGTTGGCAAAAATTACGACTGAAAGCCAAACGGACAAAACACCGTATGAAGTGCTTGAACAGTTAGAGGGTTTGGCAACCAAGATGGATGAGTAATTTTTATGGGTAGGCTTACGCTTGCCCATAACAGTTGCAAATATATTGTCGTTTTAATGCAATATATTTGCTGTTATAAGTATGTAAAATAAAAATTATACAAATAAAAAAATATGAAAATAAAAATGACAGCGAATGATTTTTTAAGTGAAATCAGACAGTATTTAGATGCTAAATATGGTGAAAATTATACATTTTCACCAACAATGATTGACCCAATTACATTTGGTGTTCAAATGGCGATTATGGAAAAAACAAATTATGGTGTTGAGCGTAAATTTGATTTAGTTATAAAAGACAGAGGTGAGCAAATAAAAAACTCATAATTTTTATTTTATTACTTATAACGGTTAGGCGTATGAAACGTAACCTAACCACAAACTTTAATATTAACCACTAAACTATAATAGGTTATGTTTTATACACCTTGTTATGGTTTAGTTAAAAAATTGTTTTACATAATGGGAGCGAAAGCCCACTCATCGCTTTTTAGCGTGGGTGGGTAGTTCACAAATAAAAATATTGATTTATGAATAAAAAACAAAAAGTAAATTACGTGAAATGTTGGTTACAGAAATTTGGTAATCGAGATAATGAAACATTTAACACCGAAGTAGTAGTGGGTGAAACCACTTGGGAAATATCACTTCAATACAACTTTGATGATGATGGTGACCAATGTGAACCATATGACTGGTGTAGAAGTGGTTTCAAATATCTACGGAATAACCAAATTTCAGATAGAACAGATGAAGAATTGGATGAGATAATAAATCAACTAAAATCAAAACAATTTTTTTATTAACCATAACGGTCGAGTATTGGCGTTGTTGCCATCACAGAATTTAATTAATAACACTAAAATATAAAAATATGACAAAAGTTTCAGAAAAGCACGAAAGCAATAACGCTAATACTTTGTTAGCTGCTGTGCCTACACGAATTTATGAATGGGTGTGCAATGAGTGTAATTCTCCAAACTTCACAAGTTCAGTTAGCGAAGATGAAATTGAACAAGAATTACACGCTTGTATTAACTGTGGATGCTTTGAATTTCACAAAAGGCATTGCAGCTAACGGTATCGGGCTTGGCGAAGAAGCCGAAAACGGATGCTAATTTGGAACACTAATGTTGATGTTTAGCACTAATGTTCATTTGAAATACTTAACGGCTTTTTTGCCAAACCGCCGTTACCTGCTGGGTGGTTTATCAGTAGGAACTTAAAAAGAAACGAAATGAGTTTAGATGTTTATTTAATTACGAAAGAGCCACAAATTAAAAAGGCTTCGTCTGGTATTTTTGTTCGTGAAAATGGACAAACAAAAGAGATTACACAAGAAGAATGGAACGCAAAAAATCCAAATAGCGAACCTGTAAAGTTTGAACAAGAAGAAACTGAAACAAACGAAGTTTATTCTGCAAACATTACCCACAACTTAAATACTATGGCAGGTGAAGCAGGTATTTATGAACATTTGTGGCGACCTGATGAAATAAAAATCACAAAGGCAAAACAATTAATTGAACCATTAAGACAAGGATTGCGTAATTTAAAAAGCGAACCTGAAAGATACAAGAAGTTTAATCCTGAAAACGGATGGGGTTCTTATGATGGACTTGTCAAATTTGTAGAAAACTACTTAAATGCTTGTTATGAATATCCTGATGCTGATGTGGAAGTGTCAAGGTAGCCTTGCAGGTAACGGCTGCGTGTATGAGAAGGTTCACTTAATTAATAACATAAAACTTAATAATATGTCAGAGGTCGATTTTAGAGAAACCAAGGATTCATCACTTCATTTGATAGATATGTTAATAGAAAGGAAGGTTGGATTATAGCAAAAGCAAATAATCAAATTAAATTTGGAATGGTAGCAAGTGAAGATGATGCAATTTTGATATCTGAAAATTTATATTAAAAAACTTGTACAGTAAATTTATTTTACCTATCTTTGTACTAAAATTAAAAATATGACTATATTAGATGGTGTTACTTTATTCTGTTGCGTTGCTGATTCACTATTGAGTTTTATTAGTGGTAATATATCAGCAGGAATTGGCTAGGGTTTGGCTTCATTATGGTGCTTTTATTTACTTATATTAAAAATTAAAAATTAAAATTATGGAAAAATCAGGATGTGCTGCATGGTTAATTGTTATACTTTTTGTAACAATATTAGGTTCAGGTGTATCGGGTTGGTTAATTGCTGCCTTGGTTATTGCAAGTATCTCATTAGCATTTATTTGGATGGGAGATATCTTTAAAAGTATGTTTAAGTAAACCAACTGTTTGCGCCGTTGAGAGAGCAAAGCGTGTGTGGGATTTCTTTAAAGAAGTAAAATCATGCAGACCAGTATGATGATGCCAATCTTGCCCTTATTAAATATGAACGATTACAATTAATGAAACGACTATGAGTAAACAAACTGTAACACATTATAAACCCCGTGGTGGTGTATGCGATTTTAAGGCATTTGCGGAGCATCTGAGAGGACTTATTGATTGGGGTGAGCATATTGATGTCCTCATCTATAACGACTGCGACATGAGCTTATATGGGGCAATAATCGTAACATCTAAAACTGAAATATAAAATGAGTAAAAAAATTAAGGTTTCCATTACTTGCAAACAAGTGATCACCTACGAAAAAGAAATCGAATTAACATTAGAGGATTTTAAGATCTTGGATAGAGTTAATGGTCAGGATGTGAGATTTTTTAAGGAAGATGATGCACATAGTATTCTGGAAAATATAATAAATGTTTATACAGATGCTTGTGATGGTGATGATACATTTTTGTCTTTTGATATGGAAAAGATTTAAAATTTATAACTATGAAAGAAGTAATCGAATTTCTCACCAATAATGGTTTCCTAGAACTCACAGATAATGTATTAGAGAATTCTCTATGTACTGTAATCCTTCATGACGATCATTATGATATCATCGATAAGGATAGTTATTATTTATACTCACGAGACCTCTCCATCTATTGGTTAATTGGTGTGCTTACATACTATAACCTGATGGACAAAAATTATAAATCATCAATTAACCCCTGGCATAAGGAATTAAAAAATCCTGAACCTGTGAAGGAAATTGATCTTGGTTCTGGTGCACATGGTTGTGATGTGGCATCTGGTACCGTTGGAACTTTTAAAGAATTTAAATGTGATGATTGTTTTGATAGTGGTTGTCAATGTGGTGGAATCGGTTATACATGTCCAGGATGTTGTGGATGCGAAGCTGGTAATAAATTAAGAGCAAAATATTAAAAAATAAATTTGTTCAGTAAATTTATTTTACCTACCTTTGTATCATAATTTAAATTAATTTAAATGGATTATAAAAGAGCATTCCACCAAACTAAACGATTAGTTAGATCTGAACATCTTAATCACCACGGTACATTGTTTGCTGGAATTGGTGCTCAATGGTTTGTTGAATCTGGATTCATCGCAGCAGCTGATTGTCTCCCTCCAAAACATCTTGTTTGTGTACAAATAGCTTCATTACAATTTAAAAAATCGGTTAAAGAAGGTGAGATTGTCTGTTACACTTCCCATATTGAATCAGTGGGACGAACATCAATACGAACTCATACAAAGGTTACAATTGGAAGTGATCCAGATGTTCAAGTAGAAGGTTTTTCCGTATTCATATTCGTAGATGATAACACGAAACCGCGACCACACGATATTACTCTAATAGATCCGTGTTTTGAATAATTAAAAAAATATTATGAATCCAAAATTAAAAGCAATATCACTGGTAGATGAATACCATCAGATTTTAAGACTTATAGAAAAAACCGACAGTTACGAAAAAGCTAAACGTTGTGCACTAAAATGTGTTGATGAAATACTCAACACCTCAATGCAAGGTTATTTGGTTAATACAACACAGGCGGCTGAGTTTCAAATTAAAATGCGTGATTATTGGTTAAAGGTTAAACAAGAAATTGAAATATTATGAAAAAAGAAGATTTAAAAAATTACACAAAAGATGAACTCGATGAACTGTTCGTCAACCTGATTAACGAAATGGATAAGAAGGCAACTAAATATTTTAGGAGTAATGATATTAGTCCAGATCCAACAATATATGCTTACGGTGCTGGAATAATGACCTTTGTAAATAAGACATGTAATATGGTTGATATGAAGAATCAGAATTCTCCATTGAATCGAAGGCAGGAATTAATAAATAAATTCCATAAACTATTCCAATCCAATCCAAGAGAAGGAATCGCTGCTGCACTGTGTGCTAACATTGCCGAAGAGTATCATGAGAAACTATCAGGTACTTCCAATGATGATAAATTCCCACCTATGAGAATGGCGTCTTTGGTGGATTATAAAGTAAGGGAAGATGTGGAAGAAAATAAATACAATAGAAAAGCTATGGATTTATTTGCCGAAAATTGTATGTTGACTTTCATATATACGAAACGAGAAATAGATGATTATAGTGAAATAACAGAACACGATTTATATGTAATTAAAAAAGTTCTTGAAAAATTTAAACATATAATATGACACCAAAAGAAGAAGCCGAACAACTTATAAAGAAATTTGATGGGTTAGATAGTCCACACATTGCTGGTGATTATTTTTGGTATCACAAATCAAAAGAATGTGCATTAATCTGCGTTGATGTAATACAAAAATCCATGGAAGAAGTAATGCCTAATCCACCATTCCAAGAATATTGGAACGAAGTTAAACAAGAAATTGAAAAGTTATAAACTAAATCATGGAAGAAATATCAATTTTTCATATTAACGGAGAACCACCTGAATTTGGTAATGTTAAACAAATCAACTTTATAAAACATGAACTACAAAAAGAAAATGCAAAACAATATTTCGAACTGGAAGAAGAAATAAATGATGCAGAAACCTTTATGAGTGGTCAGGATTGTGATGTTGATGAATGTAATTGTGAAACCACTACTGATGTATATTGGATATGTCCTAAATGCGGTGCAAGAAGCTCATTTAATCATAGTAGTTATTGGAATGAAAATTCTACCGATGTACCCTGTAGTAATAAATATTGTACTTTGAAATTTGATATAGATATTGATGGAGATGATTCGACAGTTGCTATCGCCTAATAATTAAAATTTAAAAATAATATGACAGATCTAATAGATTTCGCAAATTGGTTATATGATATGGATAAACTGAAACTCAATAACCAAATCCCTCCATTCGAATCACCTCAGATGATCGTGGGTCTTTATCTGAAAGTGAAAAAGAAAAAGTGGAAAGTTGATGATAAATGTTATATCACTGAAAATGCAAGAGTCCTATTAGGATTACCCAATGGTCTCGAATATACAATTAAGGTCATTCATCAATACGATGTGGAATATCAAATTGGTCTAAATACCGAACTCTTCGGTAAAGATTGGATTACATTTTTTAGAACAGATGAGTTGATTCCCATGGAGAACGAAAAGAAATTCTCCAAAAAATTTACGCTATCCTTTGCTAAACATTGCATGATAACCTTGCTGACAACAAAACACGAAGGAACTGATATTCCTGAAATATCATCACTTGACCTGCACAGAATACGGGCTGTTCTTGAAAAATTTAAACAACCAGAGCCAAAGAATTTACCCGATGTCAAGCAAATGTCAACGCAAGAACTTGAAGGTGAGATGGATATACTTTGGGGATATTTGTATTTGAATAATAATGTTGGATGTTATCATAACTTCGACTATAACGGATTGGATTATTGGGACGCAGGTAGAAGACATCAACAAATTAAAGATGAACTTCTTCTTCGTGCTTTTAAGGATTGGAAAAATCCATATGCACAGTAAATTTATTTTACCTACCTTTGTATCAAAATTAAAAACTATGAAAAAATTACTATTATTACTATTCGTTGGATTCACACTCACAAGCTGTGTCGAACGACATGCATTAACAAAGGATCAGATGGACGCCAAAAAGATTCCATCTCATGTCTATGCTTATATGACACAACCAGACAGTCTTATCAAAGATACTGCCATTTATTCGGATGGAGAAAAAGGTGTGGATTACTTCTTCATCAAAAATAAGAAGATAACAGAAATACACGAAGTTTCGGGTATTGATCCAATCCTCTTATTTGTATTATTTTGTCTAATGCTTCTTGTCGGTGTAATGGTTGGCGCAATGAGGAATTAATAATAAAACTATGACACTTATATTTATCTATTTGTTACCACTTTTCATTGTTATGTTTATCACATACAAGGGTGAAAAGAAATTCACACAAACTGAATCTGAATTTGCAGAAAAATTAACAGTGGCTGCAACAGCCATCGTATTATTCATAGTCTTTCAGGTTCTCATTCATTGGCTCATAAAAATATTCTCATGAAAAAAGAAATTAAACATGTACATTTTTCTGAAAATGATATTTGGGTATATCAAGTGTTACGACATGGAACATCATTCAATATATATTCTCCAGCAAAAAAACTTTATCGGCTGGATTATATAACAATATGTAAGTTTAACACACAATAACGTGCCGAAGCTGAAGGTCGTGATTGGAAACCTAACGTAGCCCCCTCAGTGATTAAAAGATATATTGAAGAAATCATAAAACCAACACTATGAAAAAATTGGACAAATATTACTCTTCTTGGTATTTACAGCATTTAATGGTTGGATATCATACTTACTGTTCCAGATCATATTCAACGATCAACATCAAACTTGGAATTATGCCATGCTTGGAACAAGCCTTATTTTTGCGGTGATTGAAGCGTTGGTTTGGTGGTTAGTTTATGGTTTGGATTTTCTTGAAAAATATGAATATTAAAGATATGTTAGTAGAATTAAAAAAAGTTAAAATATCCTCTGGTATCATCAAACAAATACAACCAACATCCAATGAAAAATTAATACCAGAAAATGTGATTGGCTGGGTGTTTTATAAGTTTGGTAAGTATTTTTATCATACCATACTCTTATATGATAAGGAAAAAAATAATCTGAGTAGTATTCCAATGTCTGTTAGTATAACAGTCAATTTAAATACACAGCAAACAAAATGGGTGTGTAAATATACAACTTCTGATGGTTTTCGTACCATTGAAAGTGACAGTGAGCAAGAATCTCTTGCAATACAAGCAAGACTAATAGAAATGAATAGGAAGGCAAAAGAAATCGGGCAAATATTTTATTAAAAGTTTGCACAGTAAATTTATTTTACGTACCTTTGCATTATAAAATTAACAGAAGGAAAATGAAAAAACTAACGGCTGCAAACATGCGTTGTAGCGGATTTTAAAACGCTGCCGTATCAGCCTATATGAATTTGATTAGAATTGATAACTTAATATTAACCACTGCCACCGCTATAACGTATGTTTGTTGTTGTGTGCAGTTAATTTTGGAGGATTAAAAATGAGATTATTTGACTTAGAAAAAGTGTGGGATAGCGATGTAGAAAAATGGATTAAAGAAAGTATTCCTGAACTTACGGCCTATCAAAAAGAAAAAATACGTGATAATGAAATAGTGCGCTTTGCTCCATTTTACTTTATGAAGCGGACTAAAAAAGTTAATAACGTAATTACTCGATTTAGTGTAATATTTCTTTTACCTGTATTGATTATGTTGCTTATTGGACTTCCTATTAACTTTTTTATTACAGGTAAATTGGGATATTCAGAAAAAATGAGATGGTACGGCAAATGGGTTTCTGCGTGTGGGTTTTAATTGCACACAACGTTGAGTATATGAGCCGTACCCAGCACATAACTATCAAATTAGTATAAACCTTAACAGGGTATGGCTTATATACCGTGTTAGCAACTGGCGGACTTTAACCGATAATGCTGATTAAATGAACGAATGTAGTAATTAAATATTTTTTTAGGGGGGGATTTAATATTAATTTTAAATATAAAACAATGAAAAAAGAAAAATGGATTTATGAAAGTAAGTGGATAATTTTCTACTGGACAAAAAACTTTGATGTTAGTTTTGAAATATGTGGCTATTTTGATAATAGACCAAGAATAAACCTTGATTTATTCTTTTTTAATTTAACATTAATATTACCTTTTAAAAACAAATGGGCAGATGAATGTGATGCTCCAAAATGGGGTATAGCCATTCACAATAATACATTTTGGATTTATCGAGGTGGGAAAGGAAATATGAATGGTGGAAATAAATGGTGGACGTGGAATATTCCTTTTATAACAAAAGAATGGGTAAGAACATCTATTTTACTAAAAGATGATACATGGGAGCATGAAGTAAAAGGAAGTAGAAAAGAATTTTATAATGATGATTGGAAACAAAAACAAAAATCATGGACTTATGACTACACTGATAAATATGATGGAGAAATTATTCCGACAACCATTTATGTTGAAGAAAGAGAATGGCGACCAAAATGGTTAAAATGGACAAAGTTATTTGTAGATGTAAATAAAACTATTGATGTTCATTTTTCAAAAGAATGTGGAAAAAGAAAAGGCAGTTGGAAAGGTGGAACACTTGGTTGTGGATATACTTTGTTGCCAAATGAGCAACCGTTGTACTGTTTGAAAAGAATGGAAAAAGAACGAGATTTTTAACCAACAAGTTTGAAAAACTTGCGGTGCGTGGGCAAAAAATTAAATAAAAAAGATTTATTAAGCACTAACCTTGCTACGAAGCACGGCTATTGTACACAACGTATGGCAGTATGAGAAGTAGCGGATTTGAAACACTAAACTTTCGATAACAGATGAACTACAATAGAAGTACAAATGCTAAATATACCACAGAAACCGCTATTTCTTATACTGCGTGTTATGCACAGTACGGTTTATTTAGCAAAAACTTAAATTGAAAATAGAAATGAAAATAAATTTTGATTACAACGGAAAGAATTTAGTGTTAGTGTACGCTAATAATGGAATATTGGAACACATTATTAACACAGAAACAAATAAAAAAATGATGGTTGAATATACTCAAGTTGGAAGTGGGTATGAAATGACCGAAAACAACGGTTATATTACAATGAGTATGTGTAATGCTGTTTATGTGAGAGTAATGGAATTGGATGTGTTCGTTCCAAAATTTATTTTCATACCAAACAATAAATTGGAAACCTAACGTAGCATTGTGTATAACATTCACGTATATGCATACCCAATTCAAATGAGGAAATATGATTCATATGAACTTGAGATCGAAATAACAAAGATGGATTATGAATATCATCTGATTGTTAATGGTCTTACCAAGATTCATCCAATAAAAGAATATGATTCATATGAACTTGCAACAGAAGTGGGACTGCAAGAAGCACTGAAATTAATCACAGTTGAATAATGGGGCGATGAAAATCTTTAAAAATGTAACATCAAATAAAGTGTGGCTTATTAAAGATGGATACTATCACGATTATAAAAGATTAATCTGGCGTATCTTCTATCAATACAGAAAACCTCATCTGGCAACAGAAAATTAAAAACTTGTGGCGTCATATCAAATTAACAGAGACCTACTCTATGATACATATCTCGCTTATGATACCATAAAACTGTTTAACCAAAATAGAAACATAAATAATAAACTCGCCAGTCTTGTGTCCCTTATCAGTACATACCTTAAAGACCTGTACCATAAAAAACAATTCGGCACCAATGTTACCCACATCGGAACAGAATACGAACTCGCAAGAATCAGGAGCGGAACTTTCGATGTAACCACTGACGAAATGAATACCTTCAATCTTATGATAAAATTATTCGTTGAACTATATCTCCCAGTATATGAATATCAGTTTGAAAAAACAGGAATGAAAGATGTTGATCTGGGAAATCGAATCATCATATTCTATAATGAATTTAATGTCAGAGAAAAACAATACGATCCAAATGTACTTGATAATGTATATGAATTCCTCTCAACTCCACTCGAAGAAATGCCCAGATGAATATAACAAAAGAAGAGCTTTCCAGACTCTCTGTCGCGTTCTCTACGATAAGACGATACAACAAGTCCAATGAGATACAAACGAAGCTCTCAGGGCTTGCATATGATTGTGCTGAGTATCTTCAGATCCTGAATGGAAAATTCACTTATGACTGGCAAACAAGATCTCATGATAAATATGTTGTCATGCTCAGTGTAAATGAAATCAATACCTTTATCTTTATATATAAACTCTACCTCGATATCTTTAAACCTATCTATAATTATATACTAATTCATGATGTCATGCACCGCCTTCCACCTGATGATTTTTATATTAAATTTATTCCCTATAACCCAGAGTTGCTTCAAAACATGTATGAATTCTTGATGCGTGACACCGAGCAGATGCCTGATACTCAGGTACTTAAAATTGCAAGAAAAATTGAACTCAATGGAAACGGTAAATCTCTGATAATCATACAGGATATCTGACACCTTCTCCCACTTCTTCCCACCATCTTCCACAACCTCACACAGTGATAAAAATTTGACACGTCAGTGAATTTTTTATATTATTTTTATTTTAGAATTGTGGTATTAAAAGTAGGGTTAATACTACAAAGGAGTGATATGTAGTACTACAAAATAAGGATAAAAAAATATTGTTCTTTCGGGTACTTTATTATATTTATTATAAAGCAAAATAGATATGATGGCATTATTCGAAAACTTATCAGGTATATTATCAGACAAACCACATTACGGGATGTTATCAGCATTTATAACGATTACATTTACGACAACACAGATGTTACAGATTGCAGGAATTATTTTAGGTTTATTCATAGCATTACTCACGGCAATATTAAAGATCATGGAGCTGACGGATAAGATAAAAACCAAGAGAGCACTAAAGCGCAAGGATGAGAAGAAAACTAAAGCCAAGAGCAAGCTCACTAGGGTAAAGAAAGATGAGGATATGGATGATGCATATGATTCATTCGCCAATCCAAATGCTAACTACACACCAAACAAGATGAATCCAAACCCACCGTCAATTATAGATGAAGTATAAATTGTATATCATAAATATTATGATATGTAATTTCATTCTATCGACTCATTTGTTTTAAACGAAGATTTACAAATTGTATTCACTAAGAGTGAATGCATAATTTACATAAAGTTAATTGAATGCAGGGAGACCAGGGACAAGTTGTATTCACTAAGAGTGAATGCAGATTGTGTTTATGTTATTATAAGGTATGTTGAATTCTAATGGCTGTGGGGTGGGAAGGTGAGTTTGAAAAGAATGAAAAACATGGTTACTAAACAAATCAACATTTAAACAAAACATTCACCTTCCCATACAGCCACGTTAAACAATTAAATCAAGAACAAAGGTACGCAATCTTTATTTACCTTGCAAGTTATTTCTTAACTTTTTTTATATTTTTTTTATTTGGGATATAGGATGTCAATAGTCCCATATAATCATCTACTACCAGGTAGTTAAAGTTATCTTCTGACACGTCCATTGTAGCCAGGAGTTTACCCAGGTTTTCATCAGTCACATCAGTGAGGTCAAACATGAATTTAATTACGGGTACTGAGAGTAAGTACTTATGATATAGCATGGCATCCAGTTCATCAACATATGTAGTATCCTTTAGTAGAATGTTGATGCAGTCTCTGGATACATATTTATCCATATAACATATGGAATTTTTCTTTCTAAGAGTTTCATCCAGTTTACCGCGGAAGAGGTCAGAGAGTTTAGCCTCTATAGTTTTAGGTTCCTTGAGGTTCAGCGGGGAATCTTTACGTAGTTCCTGGAGCGCGGTCATTAGTTCGTCGCGGGTATCTGGGTTTATGTTATCGCCGACCAGGATTATATTAAGGTAGTTGTTATAAGGTGCGATGAATTCAAATACTTGTTTGGCTGGGGACATTATTATACTGTGTGAATTCATAGAGGTATTTTATATTTGAATAGATCTTGAATTGTATTCAATTTATTTTTAGTTGATTTGAATTCCAGATTCAAATTAGCATTTAATAATATCATTTCTCTAGCGGCGTTAATATCGTCAGTAATACCAATTGTGATACTATCCGCCGAAATATTAAATCCTTTAAATGTTGGCGGCATAATGGCACAATGGGAATCGATGACGTAACGTGTATCGCCAGGAATAATGAATTCTTCTACGATTGTATTTTTTTTCATATTTAAAATAGTTTATCCCACAGATGGTTTTCGAACTTGCATTCACAGTAATCTGTTATTGTTGTTAATTGAATTCCAGTAAAGATCCATATAATTGGATATACAATTAACAATGGCAAATAAAGGCCAATGTGAATCAGTATATAAAGGATGATACCAATTAATATTTTGGACATGTAGAACAATCGTTTACTCAGGTTCACGAAGTACTTTTTCATAATATAATAAATTTATTTTATGGTTTGTACTCTCATACAATAATAATAAATATCCATCAATAATCAAAGAAAATTATTTACTTTCTTCTGGCAGGTACCCGCAAGCCCGTAGCCTCTTATAGAATTCTTTTTCTATTTCATCCCATTGCCAATTCCCTTTTTTAGTATAGCAACCGTCCCAGTCATCACCATGTATAAGATCGTTGTACTCTTCGAACACTTCTTCATTATTCATTTTGGATATCCGATCCAGATACTCTTCCTGCCATTTAAGTAATTTACTCATAATATTAAAATTTAAATATAATCCATTCAGCGATGTGTAAAAAATAATTTCCTATAGGGAAAAAATATTACAATCCACAGAATGAATTATATAGGTTTATAGACGATATGTTAATATGTATACATATATTTTCTTTAATTCAAGTACAAAGATACAAAAAATAAATTTACTATGCAAAATTAATTTACTTTTTTATGATTATACATATATTTATTGAAAAGAATAATATGGATAAAACATGTAGTGAATGTAAAAAAGATAAGTCAACAGATGAATTCTATAAACGTAAAACAAATAAAGATGGATATCATGGTGTCTGTAAAGAATGTATGAATTCTCGCTTAAAAATCACGAACAACAAAACCCGTAGTATCTTTTTTTGCATCACCTTTCATCTTTAATGCAATTATACTTCCTTTGGGTGCAAGAAAAGTAAGATCGTGTAAGTCACCATTTACAACAGGAACACCTTTATATGTTTTTGGAAAATTATCAGGGTTTGTAGTTCCAAATACCATAGCAACACTATAACCCAATTCTAATGCCATCATACTATACATATGATTTATTTCAGTTTCTGCATATGAAAATGTAAGATGATGATTTTTTGGTTGTGGTTGTAATAATCTATTGAATACTTTTGTATATCCGTAAAAAATAATTTTATTAAATTTCTCAAAAATATTTTTTGCCCCATCAACAGGGATATTTTCCCAAGCAATATCAGAAGTTCCATTAAGTCTGATACATAATGTATCGCCATATTTTTTATATTCTTTTTTGATTTCTTTTACCATTTGTTCCATAAATCCCTTTCTGTTCTTTAAAAAATATTGAGTTCTATTTAACCTTGCTGATTGTGTGGAAGTAAAAATACCTCTACCCGCTGTAAATAAACATGCAGCACGACAACCTTCGGTTGATGCGGGACATAAATTTTTTCCCTCTGAATTTTGACTTGCAGGAGAAAGATAAAGAATAAGTGTATGATAACCATATGCTAAAGATTTTTTTGTTTTAACATTGGTTGTACCAATACTAAGTAATTGTTTTGGTACTTTGTAATAGTCTTTTAAGATAAACATAGTAATTGATTTTTAGATTGTTTTAACTGGTACAAATGTACAACAAGTTTTTTAACTGTGCAAGTTTTATGTTAAAATTATTTGATGAATTTTATATATCATAGATTCCTTATATAGGGCTGAAAAATATATCAAATTTATTTGCACAGTAAATTTATTCTTTGTATCTTTGCTTTAACATTAAACATTAAAATATATGGGTTACTACACAAATTACAGTTTGGAATTAAAATCGAAAGAAAGTAATTTCAATGATGAACCAGAAAATGTAAAAGCAATCATAGCTGATCTTCAAGAATTTTCTGAGGATGCAGCATATGCGTTGAATGAGTATGGACATTATGGTGGTGAAGCAAAGTGGTATGACCATGAGGATGATTTCCTGTCATTCAGCAAGAAATATCCAACAGTCTTATTCGTCCTGAATGGTGAAGGCGAAGAATCATTGGATTTATGGATTAAGTATTTTCTGAATGGAAAGGTGCAGTTTGCTTATGCGATAGTCACCTATGATGAATTTGATGAAAATAAATTGGTGGAAAAGGTTGCAGGGTAAATAATTTTATTGTATCTTGACACCTTTACGAAGATTATCTTTGTGCCAAAGTGGTTGAAGATTTTTATAATTAAAGCACAACATTTGTTCTTCTATATTGGTTAAATCAAAAGCATCACATGGAATAATATGATCTATATGAATTTCTCCATTATATACTTTCTCCCAACACATTCCTTCAGTAAATAAATCCTCAAAATATTTTTGAAAAAATATTATATCACAACCTAATAATTCCATTGTATGTTTTGACTTGACTTTACCTAACAATGCAGCTCTTATTCTACTACGAAGTTTAACTTTTAAATTATGTTGTGGGTTGTTTTTATATCGATTCCTGCGTTCAAGATTAATTTTATCTTTATTTTCTGTTCTATATTTTTTATCATAATTTTTAATGTGCTCATTGTTAATTATTCTTAGTTCTTTCATTCTGTTTTTATATCCATTATCATACTGCATTTTCTTTCTTTGTTTGTCACATTCTCTACATATATAAAAATAACCATCTTTACTTTGAGACCATTTGTTAAATTCACATATATCTTTCTTTTCTTTACAAATTGTACATATTTTTTCCATACTTATAAATATATGGAAAAATAACAAACGCACAATTTGGCATAAAATAATTTCATATTTTCTTGCACAGTTAAAAATAAAGTCGTACATTTGTATCATAATTATTTTGTTAAACAATCAAAAACGAGGGCTACATTTAAAAAGTAGTTAAGATTATTCCTAATTGGTGCGAAAACAATCTTCGGGTTACAGGTGAACCAGAAGACATGAAAAAATTTCTTGACAAAGCTGTGAAGAAAGGTGTATGGAAAATGTCAAACACGTTTCCAACACCCAAAGCTCTTCATCAGACAATCGCCCCTGATCCTGATCCTGTTCGATTTCCTGACAGAGAACACATTATAAATGCAATGGAGATTGAGGGAGCAAAAACAAATCGTACTAAAATACCAAAGCCCATTTATTCAATGAATTCCACGTCGGAACAACAGGCAGAACTCAAAAAGAAATATGGATTCTCCAACTGGTACGACTGGAACTGTGCTAATTGGGGGACGAAGTGGGACTGTAACAGCAGGGACACAAGCATATCAATTATGACTGACACTGATTTCGCTGTTACATTTTCATCAGCATGGTCACCCCCTGCATTATGGGTAATTCGTATGATGGATAAATATCCAAAATTAAGATTCAGTTTAACCTATATGGAAACAGGCTCTTGGTTTGCTGGAAATATTTATCAGGATGATAATGGTGATGTTTGTGAGAATGAGGGTGAACCTATCAACCAAACATTGGATGGTGAGTTGGTTGAAGATTCTGACGATGAAGAGAAAGGTGATTTCAAAGTTATATCCACAGGTGAATACGTTACTTGGGATGACATTGAAACCATTAATCCTTTTGAATAAATTTGTTTAACCCTGTGGGGTGGTTTGAATTCCGCCCCACAATTTATATTAAAATTAAATATTATGAAAGAAATTATCGTTGAAGTTACTATTAGATTAGCTGTTAATGTTGAAGAAGAAACACCCTTTATTGATGAATATATTTCAAACATCATGACTGAGATGGATTATAATTTTAGTTATGAAGATAAAAATGGGATTGAAAGAACCCTAGAAACTGAAATCTGGGACTGGGAAATTATTTAAGTTTAAGAATTGTTTTAATTGTTTTAACGGGAGAGCGGGTTGGTTCGAAAGAATTCAACCCGTTTTCTTTGTTATGTGTATACTAAAAAACCGTATGAACCTGGAGATCCATACGGCATAAGATAATAGTTGTTGATTAATCTTCTTCTATCTCCTGGTCAAAGATAACTTTGGTTGACATTTGAAGATCATCACAAGCATAGTCCTGGATAGCATCAATTGTATTGATGAGACCTTCAAGGTGTTCTCTATCTGTGTCAGTCAATGGTATTGAACGATCAACAGCTAAAGAGTGTAGAGTTTCTTTCTGTTTTCTTAACAGAGCCCAATCCATCTTATAGATAAATTCGGGGATAATTGGTATTGCCATAATATATTAATATTTAATTGGTTTTGTATCAATAAGAAATATCATAATTTTGAACAACCACCAAATCGTTAGTCTTAACCATATTTATTGGTGGAAAAGATAATCCAGTACCTAATGCTCTTATTTGGGAACGAGGTCGCACATCATCATCAATAATTTCAATAATTACATATAGCTGATTTGGATCTTCGTCAGACATTGGGTTAGAGAATTTTACGATTTGTCCTACTTTACTCGGTTTCATATTTTTAGTGATTTAATGTTAGTACAAAGATACAATAAAATTATTTACTGTGCAAATAAAAAGGGAAGAAAGTTTTCACTCTCTTCCCTTCATCCCCGCCACCAACCTTTTCAGGTTAGAATTTTAGTTCAGACTATATTCTTCTGCGAGTTCCCATAACCCTTTATTGACTATCAGATTTCTTCTGATATTGGTTAAAGGTCTTCCACTTCTTTCTTTATTTGTAACACCAATGTGAGTGAACTCTCCTTTGATAAGTTTTTCCTGAACTGTATTATATACTTGCCAGATACTGTTTCCTTTATCTTCTTTCCTTATAGGTTTAAGAAGTTCTTGTATATCAGTATTGACAGCAATTTCCTCGTAGTCGATTTCACCAAAATCATTTACATACTCAGGAAATCTGAGACTAAACGATTTCATTGCAAATTCTCTTTGTTGTTTCTCATCCAACATAATTGATTCAAATTTTTGAATGGTATTAAAGACTTGTGGGAAGTTATTAGAAATTTCGATTATAAGAGCCCGTCCTGACCCTTGAATGAATAACCAAAATACTTTGGTTTAAATACGGTTTTCTTGATAACTGTTTTCATAATTGTTTTTTAACGGGTGTGAAAAATGTGATTACAAAATCTGCCAACATTTTTAAAGGCGGGGATGAGTGTGAACACTCCAACAAAGAGCATCAGCAATGCACCTGTCCAGTAATTGTAGCCCAGATGATTGGTGAGAGAAGCAGAGATGAATGTCAGAGCTCCGAGCATGGCAATGAACATGATGTCCAGAATACCAAGTAATGTGCAATAAAGAAAAATCTTTTTCATGGTTGTGTTATTTAATTATGATACAAAGATACATTAAAATTATTTACTGTGCAAGTTTTTTTACTTCATTTTTTGGAAACATTTTTTTAACTTCGGCAGTAGTAAGAACCTGAAACTTTGCGAGTTTCTTTACAAATAAAGCATTGTCTTTGATGTTACCTTTAACAATACTTAGGAGTTTCTTTTGTTCGGCAAGTGTAAGAGGTTCGGGTGAATCCCACTGTTTCCTGTAATGATAAGGATTAACAGTTTCAGGTGTTTCACCGTAATATGCTTTCACATAATCATGTGCTGATACTGGAACAAGTTCAGGTAAATCACCAGAACTAAAATCTAATTCACCAACACTCTGTTCATATATATTCATGAAACAGTATTTGTTTTCAATGGTATCAATGATTGTAATTCCATCGTTATTGTCACCACCTGTGAAATCAACATATTCCAACATACCATCCTCTTCATTAATAAGAAAAGAACCCAGAAACCCAGCATCTCTTGATGTAATATTAACAGGTATATAATCCAGTATGAAGTTTATCTTTTGAATAAAACTGTCGATTGAATCGCTACGCATACCAAAGTGTGATTCTTGACCCGCTTTGGTGAATGGTGAATTATAACCACCATTATTATCAATCTTTTGTTCACGTGTGAATTGTGATGAATGGGTAAGAATATTCAGGGGTGGTACTAATGCTGTACGACCATAAAGCCATTGATTATGAAAGGCAAGTATTGAATAATTTTTGTTACCGAATAACTTTTTCATCCTATCGTCAATCTTATTCTTATAAATACCAGATTTTATAGGGTTTGCAATTCGAATGAAAATTTGATGTCTTTGTCCGATAATCTTAACTACTTTTTAAATGTAGCCCTCAGTTTTGATTGTTTAACAAAATAATTATGATACAAATGTACAACAAATAAATTTACTGTAAAAGTTTTTCTTGTAATTTATTTAAAATATTTTCATCATATTTTATCCGAAGTAAATCAATACCTTTATTTATACAATATTCTGTTTTAATGTTGTCATTCTTTCTAATATACGCAAATGTTTTCTTCCCACCAAACCATTCAATAATTTTATAATGTTGTATTCCGTCATATTCTATTAGTATATTTTTATCAGGAATATAAAAATCAAAAGGTAATGGTAATTCATTTCTACAATCAGTAAATTTTTTTTGTGAAATAAAATTAATATTATGTTCTTTTAAATATTTTTTAATAATTCTTTCTCCTTTGGATTCAGAACAAATAGGACATCCTTGCTTACCTTTTATATGACAAGATTTTGTCATTTTAAATATCCCGTGTTTGGGGCAAATTATATCAATTTTATATCCGTTATTTTTATTATTATAATTTAATTTAGAGTAATCGTATTTATTACCATGAATTAATGTCGCTTCTTTTATAAATTCTTCTTCTGTTTGATAAAATCCCGCACATTTAGGACAACCTCTTTTTGAAAGATGTTGATCAGCAGTCATAGTGAAATCACCATGAATTAAACAAGTTATTATTATTGGTTTCCTTCTGGATACATAAATAGATTTAGTATATGTATATTTATTACTGTGGATTTCTTTAGATCGTTGAATAAATATTTCTGTCGTAAGTGGTTTAAATCCAGAACAATCAATACATCCTTTACCTTTTAAATGCCCATGAGCTTCTTGATGGAATTCTCCATGTGTGCGACATACAATTTTCAGCTTTTTAAATTTACCAAAATACTGAGTTTCAGAATAATCATATTTATCACCATGTTTTAATTTTGCCCTACGAATAAATTCTTCTGTAGTTAATTTTTCTTTATACATATTTATATTTTATTATAAATAGTTTATAAAAAAGCAAAATTTAAATTTGATGTCGCTGTCCCATGATTATTTTTTTGATTTAATTGTGTATGAAAGTTTTGTTTTAATATTTCCCTCTAATTTATAGACAGAAGCCTTGATGTCATTTATAATATTTGCAATGATGACTTCTTTGAAAATGCTGTCAAAATCAGAGTTCTCAATATCAATTATAATTTTCATGATGTTTAATTTTGATACAAATTTACGATAAAATTATTTACTGTGCAAGAGAAAGTGAAAATAAAAAAGAGTGTCTTGGTTTGTGTGTTTAGAGGTATGATGTCCAATAATAATGGAAACCGTCGGGACTACAATTTGTGGCTTCTCTGTATAATCAGCCACCAAGACACTCTTTCCGAGCAACCCTTGCTCAAGGGGTATTTTAAATAACTATATTAGTATTCAGGATTTTTTCGCCACTCTTTTTCAAAGCATCAACTTTAGCTTTGAGTACAGCAGTGGCAAGGTCTTTCAGCAGAACTCTTTGTTTTTTTCCCTGAATTTTCTGTGTCCAAAAATGTTCACAGTAACCATTGGGTGTTTCACAAAGGATTGCTTTCTCCATTGCTTTTTCCAGTTTCTTATTGGCTTTTTCTTTCAGGTGGGCTTCCAGTAAATCATCAATGTAATTTTCGAAGATTGGCTGATACATGAAATCAAAATGTTCAGCTTTTACTTCGGGAAGTTTTTTAAATTCTTCCTCACATTCGGCAATCAGTTGATTGTCTTCTTTGGTATTACCATGATAATCGGTGCAGCCACCATCTCCATCATTTTTGGCATAGCCCACCTTTTTACCGTCAATGTAAATGTCAGCAGAAAAGGCTGTGGTTTCTTCGCTTAAATACTCAGCGACTTTGATGTTCCTTAATTCGATTTTGTGCATAGTTTATATGATTTAATTGTTAGTGCAAAGATACATTAAAATTATTTACTGGGCAAATTTTTCTTCAACTTTTTTCTGTTGTAGACTTTACCAGAAGGTTTGACTTTGGTGATCATCTTCCTACGGATTATTTGGGCAGCATGTCTTTTGTCCAATCCATTAATAGTATCATCTTTGTCCTTACCCATAATTTTAATTTTGATGCAAACTTACAATAAAATTATTTACTGTGCAATTTTATTCATCAAATTTTTTGACAAATTCTGCAAAGTCTTTGGGGCTACCTGAAAATACTTTGCGTGTTCCGCTGCAATATTTTTCACCTTTCATGTAACCAACTTCATAACATTCCATTGTTATTTCATTGTTGTCATCATAGATAACTTTATACCTGTAATTTTCTCCATGATTGATTGAACCAGGTTTAACCATATAGATTCCACCAGCACCTTGTTTCATTTTAGCAATGAACTGAGCTGTGAGGCAACCCATACCGTTGAATACTCTTTCTTTTTCAACAATAGAAATACCATTAACCATTTTCCCGCCGTTCAGGAAGTCGGCAATATCCTGTCCCATTCCAGAAGGATAACCATCCATTTGTCGGTAAACAGTTGCCAGAATTTGTGAACGTTCTTTACCTTCGTATATCCATTTTTCAATAAAATGTGTAATAGACCTTGTACCCATAATTGTATTGTTTTTAATCGTTTAATAAAATAATTTCAATACAAATTTACATTAAAATTATTTACTGTGCAAGCTTTTTTAATATTTTCTCCCACTTCTTGAAGACCTGGTTGTTGTTTTTTTGTGTCCACCACTTGATGGGACAGCACCCTGCTTTAATGAAGGTCGACTGGTCATCTTAAATGAATTGCGGGTAATTTGAACTTTGCGTAATGGCATAACGTTTTAATGATTTAAATGTTTATAAAAAAAAATTAATTGTGCATATCGACTTTTTAGTAAATACGAACTATTTATTATGGTACAAATATACAATAAAAAAATTAACTGACAAAATTTATGAGTAAAAATTATTATCAAAAAAATAAAGAAAAATGGAATATTTATGCTATTAAACAAAAAGAAAATAAAAAAGAATGGTATAAAAATAATAAAGAACATAAAAAAGAATATGATAAAAAAAGACGAGAAGAGAAAAAAGAATTATTAAAAACACAAATGAATGAGTATTATATAAATAATAAAGATGTTATACGTAAATACAAAAAAGAATGGGTTGCTAATAAAAGACATAATGATAAATTATATAGACTAAGAACTAACATGTCTTCTTTAATAAAAGCATCATTAAAAGTTAAAGGTTTAAAAAAGAATTCTAAAACTGAACAAATATTAGGCTGTAGTATAATTGAATTTAAATCTTATCTTGTATCCAAATTTGAATCCTGGATGTCATGGGATAACTATGGTAAATGTAATGGTGAATTAAATTATGGTTGGGATATTGATCATATTATTCCATCAACTTCAGCTAAAACGGAAGAAGATTTGTATAAACTAAATCATTATACAAATCTTCAACCATTATGTAGTTACATCAATAGAAACATAAAGAGAAATATAAGTAATTGATATTCAACGCTATGAGTGCATGTCGATAAACACAATATATGTATTCTCTCCGTCTTCTGATTCAGAAAAGGTCACACCGCATTCGGCATATTCATATGGATAGAATGTATGATTCAGAACATCAAATTCTTCAATATCGGAAACATTATGATGTTCTTTGAATGATTGTATTTGTCGAAGGTATTCAACATATTCTTTAAGTTCCCAAAGTTCATGGGCAGACCAGTTGGTAAAATCAACATTACCTTCTTCAATTCTTTTCTTTGCATTTTCACCATAGAGTGTGGAACGCATCCAACCCTTAACGTTTTCGTTAATTTTTTCAATGGTATTAAGGTAATCTTCTGATGGAACGTATCGACCTTCGGCATCATGAATGTATACTTCATTCTTATCTGAAACGCAACCACAAATGGTTCTCCAGTTGTTTTCATTCCCGAAGTCTTCAATCATGGTTTCAACTTCATTACAAGCATCTTCGGCAGATGTTGAATGAATTACTATTAAGTGTAAATTATGCACAGCTTTATTATTTAAATTGTTATTGAGAATTATACTACAAAGTTAAGGAAAATAAATTTACTGGACAAGAATTTTAATCCCATTTTACAGGATTTTTTATATTTTTTTCACCAACTCTTATATAAACAGTATTATATTTTGGATGTTGTGCAAATATTCTTGCAGCTCGATCCATGAAACAACGTAATTCTATATTTGATGGGAAAACCACATTAAACTTTTTAGATGTGATCTTTCTTTTTAATATTATACTACCTTCTTTATTCATGATGTTATGATTTAATTGTTACTGCAAAGATATATTAAAATTATTTACTGTGCAAAAGAATTTAAAATTATTTTTATAAAGAGCTTGACTTTGTTGAATGCTATTCGTATTATTGTACCATGAAAAAAATGTTATTTTTTCTTCTTGTTATAGGTTCTATTATAACAATGTCTTGTGGCGGAAGTAAAACAACCGAAACTCCTAAACCTGCTGATTCAACATTGGTAGCGAAGGACACTACAAAAGCCATAAGCGCAGACACTGTGAAGATGCCAAAACTCAAAAAGTAAGCATTCGGTTAAGGAACATGGGGAACGAAAGTTCCCTTTTCCTTTTAATCCCAATACAGAACTATAAGAAGAGGATTCATAGTTTTGATTTTAAATAAATGATAAAAATTGTGAAGGTGTAACACCTTTCCAATGGTCAGGCAGTTCACTTTCTTTGAACTTCGAAAATGCTTCAACCATTTCCTTTGATGTTTTATGAGTACCTTCATTTCTACCATCGAATCTGTAATCATCTTTGGCACAAAATTCAATCCATTTAAAAACCAATCGAGTGAATGATTGTTGCAATGTTCTATGTTCACGAGCCATCGCATCAATGAATCCTTGTTCATCAAAGCCAAAGTTATTAACCATGTCAGACACAAGTTCAGCCACAGCTTTGGCTTTATCAGTATGATTAATTTTGTTTCTGAATTTCGAGATCAATTCATCTGTTTCAGTTTGTGTCGGGTATTGTTTTTCGTCTGCCATTGTTTTATGTTTTAAATGTTACAGCAAAGATATATTAAAATTATTTACTGTGCAAATTTATTCCAAATATTTTTTGCCATTTTTTGAACTAAATTCAGTTTAGGTTCAGGAGTTTTATTTATTTTTATTTCGGAGAGATCCAACTTTAAAGACTTTGCAATGTTGTTTACTTGTTGCCTTTTAAAATCATTATTCCATTTTGGAACATTATTGATGCAACGTAAAATAAATTCTGGTTTGTCGGTAACTATTTGATATGAATAATTGAGTACTCTATCGAATTCACCTTTTGAGTCATAGTACTTGCCATTTGCATATAATACAACATGGTCGGCAGAACTTCCTATTTTTCTTTTACTTTTCAGAGCTGCTTGGTTGGTTTTATAATCACTGTCTTCGCAAGTATATAAGAATATAAACTTGAAGTCGGATGGAAGTTGATGATTTTCTCTCATCCATTTATATGTAGCATATGCAGCAATACCACAACCGCCAGCATTTATACAAGGAACATGATTCAGCTCGTCTAATACTCTATCAAAAAGCATACATTTGTGATTTTATATTCTGCCACAAATGTATATCAAAATTATTTACTGTGCAAATTTTTGATGAAAATTTTGTATATCATAGATTCATTATATAAGGCGAAATTTATGTTAAAATTATTTTCACTTTTATTTGCACAGTAAAAAAACTTGTCATATCTTTGCCTTAACATTTAAACCACAAAACAATGTCATTCGATATCTTATACAAAAAACAATTCATCAAATTATCTGACAATGAAATCATACCAATGATTGAATCTGGCAGTAACAATGTATGTACTTGTGATCGAAAACCTAAAAGAGCAAGGGATTGGGAAAATCATTTCTTTGTTACAAATTATAATGTGATTGTGTCCCCCGAAGATATTCTGAAAAATATCGATGAATACAGGCTGTTGATCATTGAAAGGAATAAAGAAAGTAATGCTCATTACATTGCAGAGGGTAATCCAAATTGGTGTGATGAATACAGCGACAAAAGGTGGGGATATTTCACGTCTGTTGCTATATACGGAAGAAGAACAAGTACTACAACCTTTGGTGCATACAGAAGTTTCTATTCAAACGGTATTAAAGAAGCTATGACTATTGAGGAACTTGTAAAGTATTCTGTATGGGCTTCAATATCAATACCTTATTATTGTGAAAAACCTATACTGGAAAAAGGTTTGTTGGTTAAACCTTCAGTTACATTTACTTCAACAAATCATGCAAGAGAAACAATAAAAGAGTGGGAGGAATACTATGGAAAGGCAGGGGGCTTTTATATCAATTTTAACAGCACTTATGGTCTGGACAATGTAAGGAGTACCCGAAGAAGAGATCGTGCAGCACAACGCACCGCAAAGCCTAAAACGGACTACTCTACAACTGATCATTATATTCTGCATTCTGAACAGTATGGATATTTTGTCAGAAAGAAAAAATATGGATTCAGTTACTCATACAGCATGGGTTATTATGTTAAGAAATTCCTGAAACGAAAAGATGCTGAAAGATATATAAAGGACAATCATCTGGCTAAATACAAAGATGATTCGGGGTTTGTTGTTGAACCTGTAAAAATAAATGTTCCTGAATTTGCACAGTAAATAATTTTATCATATCTTTGTTCTAACATTAAAACACTAATACAATGTACGATACAGAAAAGATTTATAAAATACTTGATATTGATGGTGAAAGTCGAGGTTTAATAGCCGTTCGACCTAAACCAAATGTAAAAAAAACAGAAAGTGAAATGGATAACGATGTTGAAGATATTGCAGTTTCAGTATTTGATTCTGATTTATTGGAAGATGAAAATGAATTTGATGTTATTTGTGAAAAACTTCATGAATGGGATTATTTTGCTGAAAGAGTTTTTGTTACACCTATAAATTTATAATCATGGAAGATATTAAAATAGTTATCAAAGAAAAGATCAAGAACCACGATCACATCAACAACCTTGATTTAAGGTCTGATCTTGAAGAGGGAAACAAAGAATTTTGTTATTTTTCACCAATGGGTTGTATAAATTCAGAGGAAGAAACTTATGCCATTGATTGTTTTCTTGCTGACGGAACAGTAGTTGAATCCTATATCTACACAAGTGAGGAAGAGTATATGCAGGATTGTGAATTGCTTGGTATGGTTAAAAGAACCCACAAGGTCTGGACTTCCATTGAGGAACATACTCTGTGGGCAAATGAAGAAGAAGAATACAGGGAGATTGACGACATTCCAACTTCGCTTGGTGAATTTACCACACTACAACAGGCGATTGATCAGGCTGAATCCTTATCTGATGCACACATGAATGATGGCGATGTGTCTGATGCCATTGAGGAATTTCTTGGGATGAACAGGTCAGGAAAGGATTCAAGAACGGTACACAGTTACGGTGAACCTTTTATCTGTCACAATTTCTTTGATGCTGGTGTTGAACCACATGGAGAAGGAATTGAAATCAAACGTGAAAAGGTGGTTGTCGGTCAGGTGTACAATTTAAGTTTGCCTGATCCTGATGATGAAGATGCAACAAAGAATTTCGATGATGCTGTTAAATTGTGGCTCGAATAAAATTATTGGTAAAAATTTGCACAGTAAATTTATTTGTTGTAGCTTTGCCTTAACAATTAAATCAAAAACTATGGAAACTAAAATGACTTACGAAGAATTCTTGGATAAATTCAAACCAATCAAAAACCATTTACAAGAAGACACTTCCTTTGACGGAATCATGTTTGAAACCTATGGTGAAGAGTTGGAATTTGTTACGGCACAGCCACATCAAAAAATCTGGACAATCCTTGAGGGTGAGGGTGAAACCGATGAAACCGAATTTTATATTGCCGAAGGCTATCATTTTGTTAATCGTTGGGGTTACATTGTGACCGAAGTTGGAAGGGAAGACGATAATGTTTATAATATTTTAATTGACTAAATATCATGCACGAATTTAGATTTACAATTTTCATATTTGCACTTGTATTATTTGTATGTGCATTGTGACCAACATTTTTGCTTTTTCACTTGCAGGTTGGACTTTATTATTATTTGGTTATATTTCATTAATATTTGACGAAGATGAGTAACGAAACAAAAAAGATTAAAGTATTAGCAACAAGATACTATTCGATTGAAACAGTAGTTGAAATCGAAGTCCCCAAAGAAATGGAATTTCCCGAAGAGTGGTCTTTAAAAGAATACCTTGAAGAAGATGAAACCAATTGGGATATTATTCAGGATGCTCTGGACAGGGAAGAGATCAGAAAGTATGAAGAAAACGGAATGATGATTGACAATGAAACATTTGAAGTAAATTAATTTGCACAGTAAATTTATTCTTTGTAAATTTGTATCAAAATTAAACAACTATGAAAAAAGCAATCGAATTTGAAAATGATTACATTAGTTTGCATCTTGATGTGATCTCTGCAATATGTGATACTTTAACCCAAAAGAAAATAGTATCGGTATTCTTAAACAATAGCCCTGTATATAGAACTATTGACGATCAATTTAGTGAAACTGTTTATAGGGTGGATGCTCTTAACGAATCTATTACCTTAGATATGGGTGATGATTATTCTGATGTCACAATGGAAGACTTGGATTTCCAGTTGTTAATTGCAATCCTTAAAGAAATTGAGGGAGAAAATTATGATGTTGACGAAGAAATTGTTGAAATCATAAAGGAAATTTAATTTGCACAGTAAATTTATTCTTTGTATATTTGCTTAACATTTAAAACATAAAACAATGACACGATTAATAATAGTTATCGAAGATGGGGCAATTCAAAGACTTGTCACCGATGGTTCAATAGAATGCTTTATCTTTGATAAGGATATTCTGAAAACTGGTGAAGCTGGAAAAGAGGATTACAAAGAGGATGGTTGGGGTTTAGTATATATGAATCAAAGAGAATTCGATGAAACCCTTGCACAAGAAGTGAAGGATTGGGAAGATTATATTGATGAACAATCAAACTAAAAATAATAATTTTATTAAAGAATGGGATTCGAGTTCAGAAGCAGGAAGGATTTTGGGAATTGGTAGTAGTCATATTCGTGAGTGTTGTTTAGGTAAAAAATATTATAAAGCATATAAAAATTTTTATTGGCATTATAAAAAAAGTTAATTTTTATTTGTACAGTAAATAAATTTGTCATAAGTTTGTAGTGTTAAAGGATTATTAGAAGGTATTTGGAAGGAAACTCTTTCATAAAAATATATCTTATAATATTTAAAGCGGATCTCCAAAGGGTTCGCTTTTTTTATGTTAAAATTATTTGCACAGTAAATTTATTATTTGTATCTTTGAATCAAATATAAATCAACAACTATGGAACAAGAATTAAAAAACGATCTAATTGCCTCTTGGAATGAAGCAGAAGAACTTCACACATCATTGACTACACTTACCGATGAAGAGATTATAGAGTGTAAGGGTGCTCTGATTGAACGAGTTAATATGATTAAACATTGGCTTGGTAAGTATGTTAATGAATCTGATGTTATACAAGAACTTAAACATGAAAAAGAATATGTTCAAAGGATTTCATGGGATTCTGTCAAAGCTGACTGTAAATATCCTATTGATGATAATAACAATGGATTTATCTATGGTTTGAATTATATCGACTTCGAAGGTGAAGGTGATATTACTGAGGTCGAATGGTTTGAAACATCTGAGGAACGTGAAACAGCAATTATTGATGGAAATTATATTGTAGTTTTTGATGAATAAATTTGCACAGTAAATAAAATTTCCTTAGATTTGTATCAACATTTAATAACGGTTTGCGTGTTTATTTAGTTGCGATTTAATACTACAAAATTATGATAACAGAAAAAGAATATTTAGAAGCACAAAAGATTGTTGACAAGTACAAAAGTGAGCAATTGAATAAACACGCTGTTATAAGCTGTGTTGTTGTGCGTGAGGATTGCCCCAATGATTATTGGTATAGCAACCAAAAAGGAAAGCAATTTAATATAAAGACTTGCCACTATTCAGATTTGCGAGAAGTGGAAGGATTTAGCAATAAAGAACCTAATGAGTGTTGGAAGGTTGCTGATGGTGAATTTGCGGGGAACGTGATGGCAAAACAACATTGCTTATAAGGATTTGTTGGCTGATGCCTATAAGAATTCTTATTCTGATTGGTATAAAGATTTCTTGCGGGAAATGAAAAACTTTTCTGAAAATATCTTAAAGAAAATGTTGCACAGTAAATAAAAATTCCTTAGATTTGTATCAAATATAACATCAAAATGAAACCAGTAAGAAGTGTATTCGGATTATGTGTTCTGCTTGAGGACAAGAAGAACAAAATTACATTCTATCAGAAGGTTGGAGAACAACATGAGGTTGTTGATGTGAATGGAATCCTAAACGCGACACTTGGAATGTTGAAACATATGACACATTATGGTTTGTTATATTATACAGAAGAAAAAATTAAAAAGGAAGTTTCCAAGAAAAAAGTTGCACAATAAATTTATTTTCCATATCTTTGAATCAAATATAAAAACCAAATACCATGAGTGAGAAAATAAACTTGACCAAAAAATTGAATGCCTTCCTTGACAGATGGTTTGATAGTCTACCCTTTGAAGGATTGTATGATATCTTCGGTATTTCCCTTGAAGATATTGGAGATGATCAAGAGTTGATTATTGAATTGGATAAGATGCACGAAGCTTGGAATAAAACATCAATGAATGGTAAATTATATTGGTTCGATTTCTTATATGATTTATATAAAGATTATACTATTGAACTTGATGGACCTTTTAATTTTTAATTTTATAAGACGGAGCGTAAAACCCACCCATCGGAACGTGGGTGGGATGTAAGCGACCATTAACCTTGTGATAATATATATTGACGAATGGTTTCTGGTGATGCTTCACCAATTGAACAAACAAAGAAACCATCAGACCAAAGTAACCGCTGATACCAATATTCTTGACGTAATGTAGTGTGATGCAATAACCATAGCTGACGTGTAGATTCTTGTTTTAACCTGCGAACCATTTGCGAAACTGATAAACGAGGAATATACCTAACTAAGAAATGGATATGATTGATGTCGCTTTCCATTACCTCTATTTCAAAATCTGAACTATCAGCTATAGATTGAAAAATATCTTTTAAATCATCATTTAACTGACCTACTAAAATATTTCTACGATACTTAGTAACTAAGATTAGATGACATTTTAGATAATGTTTTGAACGATTTGTAGAAATGTAATTTGATTGCATAATGTAGTATTTTGTTTAAATTATTTACAACCAAAGACGGAATGATTTAAACAAAATACGGTATCAAATAAAATAAATTTAACCAAAACTTGTAATTTAGATAAAAATGTTGTACTTTTACAAAAGTTTAGACTATTTAATAATATATGCTTAAAGGATACAAATACAGAATATTCCCAACGGATGACCAAAAAACCCAATTACAAAGGTATTTTGGTGTAAATAGATTAGTATATAATCTTGGTTTAGAAACCAAGACTGTTGCGTATGCTTCAAATAAAACATCAATATCTAAATACGATTTAATTAAACAACTTCCAGAATTAAGAAATGAATTTGATTACATTAAAGAATGTCCAAGTCAAATACTACAACATAGTATTATCAATTTAGACACAGCATATCAAAACTTTTTTAAAGGTAAGGGGCAATTTCCTAAATTTAAAAATAAGTATTCTAAACAGTCAGTTACATTTCCACAAGGTTTTGAGGTTGATTTTGATAACAACATTTTAAAATTACCTAAATTAAAAGAGGTTGCTATTGATTATCATAGATTGTTCAAAGGATTACCAAAAAGAGTTACATTAAGCAAAACTGTTACTGGTAAATACTTTGTATCAATATTGGTTGATACACAAATAGAAAAGCCAAAACAAAAGTTAATTAAAACGGAAACATCTGTTGGAATTGATTTTGGTATTAAAGACTTAGCTATTACTTCTGATGGTGTGGTATATGAAAATAAAAACTTTTTCAAATCACAACAAAAAAGATTAAGAGTTGAACAGAGAAGCTTTGCAAGAAAACAGAAAGGTTCAATAAATAGAGAAAAACAAAAATTAAAAGTAGCATTATTGCAAGAAAAAATCCGTAACCAAAGGACTGATTACTTGCATAAAATATCTACTGAATTAGTAAACACGTATGATACAATTGTATTAGAAGATTTAGCAGTTAGTAATATGGTTAAGAACCATAATTTAGCTAAAGCCATATCTGAAATGGGTTGGCGACAATTAAGAACAATGCTTGAATATAAAACTGAATGGCAAGGTAAAAATATTGTTGTAATTGGCAGATTTGAACCAAGCAGTAAAGTATGTTCTAATTGTGGAAACCACAAGAAAGATTTAAAACTTTCAGATAGAACTTATGATTGTGATAAGTGTAGTAATTCAATGGATAGAGATTTAAACGCCGCTTATAATATAAAGAATTTCGGGGTTAGGGACAACCCTTTGTACGCTAACGTAAGTCATTAGGCTATGCGTTGTGCAGGAAGCCCATCCCATCAGCTATGCTGTGGGTGGGTAGTTCACTCCTAACATCCAAGAACATATCAATGGTTGAAGATTTGTGTAGTGATTTAATTTTATTACATCTTCTTCAGTCTTTGCGGAACTAACTGGAATTATGTGGTCGATATCCCACCCAATATTATATTTTCCCTTTTCATATCTTCCATAATTATCCCAATTCATCCAATCTTCAAATTGCGATTCAAGATAAGATTTAAATTCATTAAAGGAACAACCTAAAATTAATTCGGTTTTTGAGTTCTTTTTGTATCCATTTTCTTTAAAATTTTTTTGTATAGATACTCTTATGTATATAGTTAATTTATACAATTCATTGTTTTTTCTTATCTTTATTATTTTGATAATATATTTTTTTGTGTTCTTTTATTTTTTCTTTATTTACTTCACGATAAATTTCACCGTATTCTTTTCTGTCCATAATTACAATAATAATGAAAAAATGATAAAAAAAACAATAAAATTATTTGTACAGTAAATAATTTTAACATATCTTTGCTTAACAATTAAAATCAAATTATATGTGTGGAACAACTGGATTATCGAGAGATCAATTTCTTATGTCAATCAGAAGCAACGGAAAAGTGATGGGTTACATTGAAATGAAGGATGGCAAAATTGTTACCGATGGACAAATTGGTACACATGAATACGATAATTTTGTTGAACTCATTAAAGGGTTACAAGGATTTGATATTAAAATTGATGATTTCTTCTGGTAAAAACTTGCACAGTAAATAAATTTATCATATCTTTGGATCAAAATTAAACAACTAAACAAATGAGCAATCCTTATTCAAGACCACAAAGTGGATATTTACCTTTGATTCTCAAAGGGTTTGAAAATCTCGGAATGACAAATGAATTTAAGTTATTTACCGAAGTAAAGGTAAAACTTGGTATTACATCATCCTTTACGGGTAATGTAAAAGTGATTTCTGAATTAAAGCAACCTTGTATTAAGGCACTTGAAACACTTGGAGATAATGAAGGTGCTAAGTATTACATTCATGGTTTAACTCATGGTGATTTTTCGGTGTGTTCAACTGACGGTGCATTTGTTTATAATCCAAACGATGCAAAGGCTGTTGCCTTTGTTAAAGAAATGACAGAGGGTGAAAAGAATTGGAAATCAGGCGAATTATATTTTAAATCATAATTAAATATATAGTATATGAATGAAAAAGGTGTATGGAGTTATGGCAATGAGTTTATTGTCAGACAAGTTGAACATGGTGTAGAAATATACATCAACAATGAAAAAGTTGGATTCATGGCGGGATATACTATTCCTGAAATTGATGATGAAGAACTGAATATTTGTTTTGATGTTGAGGTAGCAAATTGGCTTGAAGAAAATTATTGGTGAAAATTTGCACAGTAAATAAATTTTGCTTATCTTTGTACATAAATTAAATCTATGAAGAAACTATTATTTTTGATATTTTGTATTCTGACTATAACATTGGTTAATGCTAATAATTACAAACCTTTAAAATTGGTTTATTATTATACAACAGAACCTTCAGATACAATTCGGTTTCCTACTCTCATGAAACAATATTGCGAAATAAGTCAATACTTTAGTTTGGAAACTATAAAAAAGGGAAAGGATAAAAAAATTGAGGTTTATACATCAAATGGTGTATTACTCGGAACTATGTATGGTATTCCTTCTAAATCAATACTAATTGATATATATAATGACTATCAGAACAAAATTACCACAAGATATTGATGAATTTGTTTATTAAGTTGTTTTAATTGTTCTGGAAAAGCCTGACTTTCATCAGGCTTTTTTGGTTTATATACTTGCACAGTAAATTTATTTTCCGTATATTTGCATCAATATCAAATCAAGATTATGTGCAAAGAAAAACTATTTCATAAATCAGTTTCATATACCACAAATGATGGTATTGATTGTTCTTGCGAAATTGAGGATATATTTGATGAAAATTGTATCTTAATTTTGGTGAATAAGAAATTACATTTTAAGGTAAATGTTGAGTTCATTATTAAATCAGAAAAGGAGATCAATAAACTTGCAAAGAAAAAACTTATTGTTAATCTGATTTATGGTAAACAAATTATAATATGAGTGTATTTATTATGGATGCTCGAAGATGTATCTATAATAAATTATTGTTAAACACTCTTTATTATGAGATTATACACAGAAGATGAACTCACACAAAAGATTAACAACATTCAATCCCTGGATGAAAAAAGCACAATGATATATATTTTAGTAAAATCTGGATCAATAACAGTAGAAGTGTTTAAAGAATTGTTAAAAAATTTAAACTAAATTTTCCTTTTTTATATATCTATTCACATACGAACATAAAGGTTGAAGATTTGTATAATGATTTAATCTTATTACATCTTCTTCTGTTTTTGCAGAACTAATAGGAATTATGTGATCAATATCCCACCGTTAAATACAAAAAGCTATGATCATAAAAAATAATAGAGGATATGTAGTTACTTGCCATGTGTGCAAGACTGAAAACCTGCAAGGTTCATTCAACTATACACCTGCATTCTCTGATGCCATTGATACAGTATATATAGGATATTGTACCGAACACAAACAAGAAGCGCAACAAGAACGTAACAAACAAGATGCAGCAAGGATGAGATTACAAGATCAAGATTCATGATAAAATTATTTGCGCAGTAAATTTATTTTATGTATCTTTGACCTATCAAATAACAATTTAAACAACAAAACTATGGCAAATCAAAGACTTTATTTAAATGATGATCAGATCAAGCTTATCAATGGAACTTCACGATTCTGTTGGATATGTGGTATGTTTCAATCTAATATCAGAGCGCTGAAAGATGGAAGAAAATATCTGAGAGAATCAGTATTCAGTGATGATGGAATTGTCGAACACTTGGAACAAATTGTTGGTAAAATTAAATTCGAATAAATTTGCACAGTAAATTTATTCTTTGTATATTTGCTTAACATTAAAACAACAAAGCAATGAATGGAATGACATTTGAAGATGCAAAGGAATTAAAGAATGGTACAATCCTACATTCAATGAGTGCAAATAATGCCGATGGTACACCTCAACGATGGAGGGTGAATGGAAAACCAAAGACATGGAAAACCCGACCAACAGAAATCAGCATACCCGTGAAACACGGACTGTATCAATATGGTAAAATTACTGAAAGAGATTTACCTTATTTTTCATTAACCACTGAATAATAAAATCATGGACAGAAAATTAATTGATATTAAATTCACCGATGAATACAAAGGTGTTAAGAAAGGAACATTTTTTGAAGTACCATGTAAATTCTTCGGCAGAGAAGGTACACAATTATATAAAATATTTGGATTTGAAAATGATGTTGTGTATGCTCAAAGATTAAATAAAAGGACAATGAAGATGCCAAATAATGCACCTATCCTTGAGTCATTTAATTTTAATACGATTTTTCCAAATTAACTTGCACAGTAAATTTCTTTTCCGTATATTTGAATCAAATAATATATCAAAGCTATGAGCAAATATCTTCATTTATCAAATGATTACAATGAATTGCAAGAAAAGGTACTCGATGCCCTTCAAAAAGAAATTGCAATGAGTAAGCTTGAATCCGATCATATACAAGGAAATGCTTTAAAGGTTAATGTATTTGATTATAGTGAATTGGTTATGATTGATGGGCGGTTAATTTTTTTGGATTCACATGGTTATCATTATAGTTTATTCTCAGAAGCTACAATTGAAGATTTAATTGATATTTTAAATAATATCAAATAAAACTTGCACAGTAAATAAATTCTTTGTATATTCGAATCAAATATCAATCAATGAAACACATTAAAAATAATGATAAAGAAAAAGATTTATTAATAGACCAAATTCTAATCAAGGTTAAAGAAAAAGGTAAACATTCAATGGATGAAATTTCCATAAATTGGGTGGCTGATTATAAAGGTGTTTATGTTTATTATGAAGTACCTTTTGATAAACGAAGAAAAGGTGTTATTTACGGTGCAAAAATAACACAACTATTTCCTTATCCAAAAATGAAACATTTATTGAATTATGATATTGACAAATTAGATATTATATTAAAACAACTTGCACAGTAAATAAATTCTTTGTATCTTTGGTTCAACATTAAACAACTAAACAAATGGCAAAGAAAACAAAAACATGGAAAATCGGTGAATGTTGGTTCATCTCTTAACATCTCTATTTATTTTACTACATAGTGGTTGAAGGTTTAAATAATGATTAAGTTTAATAAGTTCTTCTTCCGTTGTTGCACAAGATGATTTAATAATATGATCAATATCCCACCCATAATTCATTTCACCATTATATTTTCCATAATTAACCCAAGTCATCCAGGGTTCAAATTTTGATTCGAGATATATTTTAAAATCATTTACACTACATCCAAGTATATCTATGGTTCTATCTTTTTTAAGATATCCTCTACTTCTTATTGATGATCTAATAGTACTTTTAATTTTTACTTTAAGTCTGAAAATAGGATCGTTGATTAATCTTCTTTTATAACTTTCATAAGACTGTTTAACTATTTTTTCTTTATTGATAATATAGTTATCTTTTCTCTTTTTACTAATAGATTCTTTATTTTTAACCCTGTAATCCTTACCGTATTCAATTAAATCATCTTTCTTACCATGAAAATATTCTAATCTTTTATCTTTGTTATTTTCATAATATAGTTTTGATCGTTGTAATTCGTATTCAATATTATTGTTTCTATATTCTTTACCATAATCATTAACACATTGTTTACATTTATTTTTGTATCCATCTTTATTTGATGATTGCTTACTAAATTCATTTATATCTTTTTCAGCTCCACATTTAATACATATCTTTTGCATATTCACCTATTTTATTATAAATATATAGAAAGTTAACAAAAAACTTGTACAGTAAAATTATTATGCATATATTTGTTTAACAATTAAAAACAAGAATATGGCTAAATTAAAAACTATCACCAAAACCTATAAATTGGGGGAGGTTTGCAAAGGCGGAATTATCACAGTTGAAATCACGGGCAAAGTAATTGCTGTTATCGGAAAAGATTGGGATTTTTCCACAGGCTCAAGGCGTTCATCTGATCAATCAAATGCAAAGGAATTCACACGTGGAACAATTGAAGCCACTGACTCAAATGCACACAGAAAACTTGATGATTTTCTGAATGACCTCACAACTTCATACTATGCTGATCAAATACTTAAATGGATTGAAAGCGTTGTGGAACTGAAAGAAAATTCATTCTGGGATTAAAATATTGTTTGTTTTGTTATTGAACGACTGCCTTCAACTGAGGGTAGTCGTTTTTTTATATTAAAATTATTTGCACAGTAAATTTATTTTCCTTATCTTTGAATCAACAATTAAATAACAAAACAATATGAAAAAAACAACATTATTACTCGCTTTATTTTCAGTCATTCTTTTTGCAAGTTGCAACGTGGATGCTGCAAGGGAATTGAAAGTCAGAAATGAATACCCGCAATCAGCTAAAGTCATACCTATAGCGAAATCATCACTAACATCAGTTTATTATATAATTAATACTGATAGTTTTTTATATGAAGTGCATATTGAAGGCGGTGGGTTTTTTCCTCTTCAAATAACACAAACCTATTCAATCGGTAAAATGTCACAATTTTAATATATAATCCGATGAAATCAATACGAAGCCCGTCTTAATTGACTTTAATAATACGATATCTAATAAGTTATAGAAAAATTTAATCACGAAAAGAAACCCCCTACATTCTGGGGGTTTTTCTTTTAATATATTTGCACAGTAAATAAATTATCCGTATATTTGAACCAATATCAAATCAAGATAAAAACGCAAAACAATGAAAGTAAGAGTAATATTTGATGAGAATGAAAAGTTTGTGGGTGTTCAAGATGCTTCACAACCTATTGAAAAATATGTATCATATCTGTTGGGTGAATCAAAAGTATCTGGCGAAGGTATCACTAAACAATTAAAGGATATTGAATATTGGAACGAAGGCAGTTATATCATAGCTGATCTGTCCAATGACTGCAATAACAGATATGAATACGAATATGAAATCACATTCACTGCTGATAATGGAGTGTTTTATTTGATTACAAAATTATTTGAAGTTTAACTTGCACAGTAAAAATATTTGTTGTACCTTTGACTTAACAATTAAACAACAAAACAATGACAGCAAGAAAAGAAATACCCCAAACCATTAAACAACAATTATATGGTATGGGTACAATGCAAGTTATGAGCTGGGGAGCACATAATTGGAGTTATGGTGAAGACGAAAAGAAAAACACCTATCTATCATTTAAGGTGCAAGGCTTCAAATTCAAAGGTATTGTAAGAATTACATATATTGATGGAGTTGATGTATACCGTCTGGATTTCTATAAGAGAAATGAAATTAAACATACTGTTGAAGATGTTTATTTTGATGAAATGAATAATATCATTGACCGATACGTTGAAACTGATAATGGCAAATCAGATCAATATAAAAAGAAAGTTGAAAAGAAATATAAAATAAGTTAGTTCTGTTTATTCCTTCTATGGTCAACTTTAAAAAACCTGATGTAAAAAGTCAGGTTTTTTATATTAAATTTATTTGCACAGTAAATAAATTTATCATATCTTTGCCTTAACATTAAACAACAAAGCAATGAGTGTTAGAAAACAAATGCCAAAGTCAGTTACTTATAAATACAGAGTTGGACAAACGGTAGTATTAGAAGACGGCAGAACAGGCAAAATAAAGGACTATCAGGTATCAATAATTGATAACAAAGCAATTCCTTCATATTGGATATTATTCAGCAAAAAAGTATTCTCTGATGGTTATCCTCGTAACATCTGGGAATCATCAATCATATCAACCAAAGTCAAACATTTTATTGAATTTATATCAATGAATAAAGATCAGGCTGAACGAATTGCAAAATTTTGGGGGGAACTGAAAACGAAATGGAATAAAAAAGAAATTGAATTAGATGTAGTTCAATTGATCGAAATTCAAAAAGGAATAAATAATTTCTTCCCACAATTCAATTATTATTTGGATAAACATTCATAATTTATTTGCACAGTAAATAAATAAACCTTATCTTTGACCTATCAAATCAACAATTAAACTATGGAAACAATAGAATTATTAAATAAAAAAATAAAAGAAGGCAAATCTATAGCTTGGTATTCAATTGGATATTATATTTCAGCTGGTGGCGAATATTCGTTTAGTGTAAAAATTCCTATATTCGGCACACAAAATAGAGATCAGAATGTTTGTAAAGTTCTTATTGATTTTCTGGGTGAAATGTTTTGGATAAATGTTAATCAGAATCAGATATATTCTGGTGGCGGATATGGTCATGATACATTTAAAGCTGGTAGATTATTACGTTTTGAATTGGAGGATATTGCGAAAAATAATTAAATTAATTTGCACAGTAAATTTATTATTCATACCTTTGAATCAACAATTAAACAACAAAACAAATGAAAGTACTTAAAATTGATGTAGTAACCAAAACGATTATCGAAATCGAATTGGAAAAGGGTTTAAAACCCATATACGAAGCTTTAGGAAACGACTGTAATATGTTTGATTGTCCTGTTGAACTTGATCAGGCTGATGTTATCTATTGTGATGAGGAAGGTTTGTTTCATGATAATATTGGCGGGTTCATGATGAAAAATTGGTCATATCCTATCGTTGGAAACGGACTTGTTATTGGAACTAATACAAACAATGGCGAATCTGTTTCATGTAAAACAACAAAACAAGAACTTGAAAAAATGATCATCTGGGTGACTGTTGATGATTGTCAAATCTGGATTGATAAAAATATATAAAATACTTTTCTGTCTGCCTTTGTATCACGCAATTAAGCCTAATGTAAAAAGTTAGGCTTTTTTGTTTGATTTATTTGCACAGTAAATAATTTTATATTATCTTTGAAGTACAAATATTTAAACAATTAAATACTTAAATCTATGAAAACCTCACGAATCTTTATCGCATTTTATGTTATCCTTATTTTAGCAATTGTTCTTGGTGCTTGTTCTGGTATTATTAAATAATTTCTTTTTTTAAATTGTTGTTAGGAAAGTTGTTCAGAAATGAGCAACTTTTTTTTGTAATCACTTCCACAGTAAATAATTTTATATTATCTTTGAATCATCAAATAACAATTAAACCTATGAAAAAAGTATTATTATTATCCGTATTATTATATCTATTATCTTCATGTACTCAAGAAACATATTATCCAAAAAATGATAATTCAGCAATAATTATAACTGTTGAAAAACCACATGGAAGTTATAAATATGCATACACTTTTAAGGGACAAAAAACCTGGTCGGAGAATAACCAAAAACAAATTGTAGCAAATTATAAAATCGCTGAACTATTCACAAATTATAATTTTTCAGTTAATGATAATATATTTGGTAGAATTAGTAAATCTGATAGTATAGTATTTATTAAAAGAGTTATACAAACATATTAAATTTGCACAGTAAATAATTTTATCGTAAATTTGAACTATCAAATAACAACTAAAACAACAAACATTATGAAAAAATTATTATTATTACTCGTAATCACTTTCATCTCTATTAATTCTAATGCACAAATTGGTATGAATTATGACAGATTTAAAATCAACCCTTCATACTTTAGTTTTAAATCAGATACAATGGCATTTGAAATAAATGAAATTGATAGATACGTGACAATTATATTTGTTAATAATATTTGTACCTATATTAAGTTTGAGTTTACAAACAAAAAAATTGCAAATAAATTTCTTAATGCTACCGAAATTAAAAATTGCTATTTCGATTATGGTTTCAGTAATAAAAAATACTATTGCATATTATCAATGAATGATATTTGTAAAAAATAATTAATAATTCACTTGCACAGTAAATAAATTATTCATACCTTTGCTTCAACAAAATAACAAAACAATGGCAATTCAAACCTATTATATCAAAGGCAAGTCAAAAAAAGAAATCAATGAACGTATTGCTCAAGGCAAATCTGTTTATGGTGAATCATTTTCTATGTTTGGCGGTGCTGGAACTAAGGAAGTTCACGAAATGAACAATGGTGATGTTATCAAAATATTTGATAGCTATTCACGGGGCAATCCTATTGCTAAATCTTATGGAAACTGGGACACTAAAAAACAAAAAATAAAATAATATGGGAGATGAGGTAGATATCTTCGGACGAAGATAATTAACATATCTTATAGCATTACGTCTGAACGTGGTCTGAAATAAGCCACGTATTTTTTATTTAATATATTTGCACAGTAAATTTCTTTTCCGTATATTTGAACCAATATCAAATCAAGATAAAACGCAAAACAATGGACAACAAAACAGAAAAAAAGATAACCAACAAAGAACTTCGGGGACGAAAAAAGATAAAACTTTTAAGAAATTAGTCCGTAGTCGTATACGACAAACAGCTAAAAAAGAAATTAAAAATAATTAATAATTCACTTGCACAGTAAATAATTTTAAATTACCTTTGTATCATAATTTTAATCACATTTTAAAAATTGAATGTATGACAAACGAAATTAAATTATCAAAAAAAGCTGAAATTATTAGTTTAATCATTAATAACGGCGGTTCTGCTACCTTTGGTCAAATGTTAGCAATTGTTGAAGAAAAACAACTTAAAACGGGTAATCCATTAAAAAATGAAGGTATCACAAAGTTAGTAAGTTATAATATGTTACTTAATAGCAATTACACTAATGTAGTAAACAACGCAAGAATTAAAGAGGCAACTGCAAACGGCGAAACTGCTGAAAAATTTGTAGCAAAGGAAAATTGGTTTACAACAATTGTAGATTCTTTTAATGGTTCACTAATTGCAAAAAAATCTGATACTAATTGCCAATACCTTAAATTTATTTGCAATGTAGGTGTAACTAAAAATCTAGGCTATTTTGTTAATGGTATCGAAGCAACCGAAGAGCAAATAAAAATTATCAAACAGTTCAAACCTACAACTGCAAAGGCTTTCAATCAAGGACTCGAAAATGATGTAATTGTTAGAACAGTAAAATTAGAAGGGATAAAACAAATAAAGGTAGGCGAAGAGGTTAAATTTGCCGAATAACAATATCCAACATATCACAAAGAGCCTGATGTAATAGTCGGGCTTTTCTCATTATAGGATATACATATCATTTTAAGTACCTATCAACAACCACAACAAACGATAATATAAAAGTAGTGTTATCTATCGATTTAACCTTTGCGTTTAACAGTGAGCTTTAAAATGATTAAAAAATAAATTTAATAATATACTTGCACAGTAAATATATCCTGCTATATTATAAGATATATTATATACAACAGCAAACATATAAGGGACATGGACATATGTGGGGTATGGGTATAGGGTATGGGTATCCCCCCACCAGGGCCAGTATATCCCCCCCCCCTTAAAAAGGGGCCTCAATATACCAAGTGAACTTTTAGTCAAAAATTTTTCCAGGCTTAAAACAACCCTAATTTAAGGTAGTTATCAATTTTTTAAAATTTTTCCGATAAAGAATTTTTTAAAAAAATCAGAATCTTTATTATGAAACAGGGGATACAAAACGTGAGAGGAG
>Ga0208613_1000067_pt1 | contig 42792 bp, 39 predicted proteins | sample CryBogmetaGMA6M_FD_184543 | JGI IMG/M metagenome (GOLD analysis project Ga0208613, IMG submission 184543) | Freshwater microbial communities from Crystal Bog, Wisconsin, USA - MA6M (SPAdes) | ecosystem: Environmental > Aquatic > Freshwater > Lake | place: Crystal Bog, Wisconsin, USA | collected... | reverse complement strand
GCCGATAGGCAACATCTGGAAGCAACGGTGCGCCTAGAAGAAATCAGCAAAACCGCGGCTATTTTCTTTCGTGCCTTAGGTGGCGATGCAGGTCTCAGCTTATCCGCGGCACCTTCCACGCGGCATGGCGCTAGACGTCGCTGGATGGATCGCTTAGCTACCAGCGGTGAACGGGTTGAATTGTCATGGCGTGACGGAGAAACCCTGCGCTTGCCAGAACGAATTAGTTTATTTGACCAACGTACGCTCAACCGAGACTTGTATCTTTGGTTAGTCGCGCTTTCTGCGGCTATAGTTGACAATAGCCTCCCGTGGATCGTGCGCAATCAAAGCGCAACGCAGATTACCCTTGAGCGCTTTCCTGGTTTAGCGCCACGTTATTATCAATTAGTAGAAGCCTTATTGCCACTACGTCCAAACCCAGCAGATTTACCACCCGCAGAAGCGGCCCAAGAAATGGCTATACGCAAAGCGCTTCAATACCCTGGCAAAGTAGATACATTACCGCATTCAAAAATTCCATTTCACCCAGTTCCTTTATGGACGCACCCAACACCGCCAGTCAGCCTGCCCAGCCAGGTGAGTAGCAATGATGGCGCACCGGAAAGAGATCAGACAGATAATCCGAATGCTGCAAAAAGTCGGCGTAAACATGCGGCTGAGCGGACAGATATGCCCGATGGCAAAGATGGATTTTTGATGATGTTTAGGGCTGAAAGCTTATTTTCTTGGACTGAATATATCAAAGTAAATCGTCCTCAGGATGAAGAAGATGACCTAGAAAGCGCTGCGCAGGCTGCTGAGGATATGGATAGCATGACGGTAGCGCGCGATAGTGAAACCAGTGCGGCCAAATTACGCTTTGATCTAGATCTGCCACCTGCCGGTGAAGATGATGCTCCATTAGGCGATGGAATTTCACTCCCTGAATGGGATTACAAAAAGCAATTTTTGCAGCCAGATTACTGCCGATTACAAGAAGTAGTTTCACAACAAAGCGCACCTTGTGAATTGCCTCCTCAACTCCGCCAGACCGCAAAGCGTCTGCGTAGCCAATTTCAGGCACTGGCGCCAACCAGAACTTGGCTTAAAGGCCAGCAAGAAGGCGAGGAAATTGATCTTGATGCATGGGTTAGACAGAAAGCCGACTTACTCAGCGGTCAACATTCTGACCATCGAGGTATGTACCGCGCTCAGATCAATCAGCAACGCGACCTGGCATGCCTGTTATTGGCCGACTTATCGCTTTCTACCGATGCTTATGCTTCTGATCATGCCCGTGTCATTGATGTGATACGCGATAGCTTATTTCTATTTTCAGAAGCGCTATCTGCTACTGGGGACAGTTTTGCCATGTATGGATTCTCTTCACTGAAGCGTGGCAATGTACGTTTTAACTACCTAAAAAGCTTTAGCGAACAGTACGACAGCCATGTGCGTGGACGTATACAGGCAATAAAACCTGGCTACTATACTCGCATGGGCGCCGCCATCCGGCATGCAACGACCCTGCTCAATGCGCAACCACAACGTCAACGATTGCTACTGCTCCTGACTGATGGCAAACCCAACGATCTAGATCGATACGAAGGGCGCTATGGCATAGAAGACACGCGCATGGCACTGCATGAAGCGCGCCAGCTAGGCTTAAGACCTTTTTGCGTCACCATCGACAGTGAGGCCAATGAATATTTACCCCACCTCTTCGGCGCTGCTGGTTTTGCCGTTATAAGAAAACCCGAAGACTTACCCAAAGAATTGCCTCTACTGTATGCGCAAATGACTCGCTAGACGGACCTCACTGCCAGATCAAACCCTGGCATTTCAGAGCGCAATCGCCGACCTTAACACCTTCCATTTTTACTCAATTTATAAATCATCAATCTTGATGCACATCAATTATCTTTCATATCAATCTAGGTATATTGGCAACCATATTGATATTAAATTTTTATATTTCTTATATTCAAGTGATGTCAAATTACATAGGGAGTACACCATGAATAAGTTTAAAACCAAGGTTTTGGTCAGTATGGTTAGCGCGGCATTAGTACTGACTGCCTGCGCTCAAGTCAATGAAAAATTAGCGGCAGGCGGCGCTAAAGAAGTCAGCGCAAAAAATCAATTACCTGTGATTCAAGCGGTTTTAACACATGCACCCGATGTACCTGCGCCGATTACGCGTAAATACTCGGCAAAAGTAGTGATTAATCTGGAAACTCAGGAAAAAGTAATGCGAATGGCCGATGGTGTCGATTACATGTTCTGGACGTTCGGCGGTCAGGTACCTGGTAAATTTATGCGTGTTCGTGAAGGCGATGAGGTTGAGTTCAACTTATCTAATAGTCCTGATTCTAAAATGCCGCACAACATTGATTTGCATGCAGTGACTGGACCTGGTGGTGGCGCAGCCTCATCATTTACAGCCCCTGGTCACACCTCTACATTCAGCTTTAAAGCGCTAAATCCTGGTTTGTATGTCTACCACTGCGCAACCGCGCCAGTTGGGATGCATATTGGTAACGGTATGTATGGTTTGATTTTGGTTGAGCCTAAAGCAGGCTTACCTAAAGTAGACCGTGAATACTATGTGATGCAAGGTGACTTCTACACCAAAGGCAAATACGGTGAAGCTGGGCTACAGCCATTTGATATGGAAAAAGCCATTAAAGAGCAACCTGATTACGTCGTATTCAATGGTTCAGTAGGCGCGCTCAATGGCGAAAAAGCACTAACTGCTAAAGTAGGTGAAAGCGTACGCTTATATGTAGGTAATGGTGGCCCTAACCTAGTGTCATCTTTCCATGTCATTGGAGAGATTTTTGATAAAGTGTATGTAGAAGGCGGTGCTACAGAAAATAAAAATGTACAAACTACACTAATCCCGGCGGGCGGTGCTGCAATTGCCGAATTTAAGGTGGACGTACCTGGCACTTTCATTATGGTTGATCACTCTATTTTCCGCGCATTCAATAAGGGTGCATTGGGTATGTTAAAAGTGACAGGCCCAGAAGATAAGATCATTTACTCTGGCAAGCAGGCGGATAAGGTTTATTTACCTGAAGGTTCAGCGGCACAATCCATCGCCAATAAACAAACAGCAGAGCCTGATAAAGTGCTTAGTAAGGACGAGCAAATTGCCCAAGGAAAGCATGTATTTGAGTCCAATTGTTTAGCCTGCCACCAAGCGAATGGTGAAGGTATACCTAATGCTTTCCCACCACTAGCAAAATCTGACTTCTTAAATGCAGATCACAATCGCGCCATAGGTATATTGTTAAATGGTCGATCTGGCCCGATCACCGTCAATGGTAAGAATTTTGATAGCGTCATGCCAGCGATTGCATTAAGCAGTTCGCAAATTGCTAATGCGCTTACCTATGTGCTGAATAGCTTTGGCAACAATGGTGGTCAAGTAACCCCAGCTCAGGTAGATAAACAACGTAAAGTTGCTCCAGTAACCTCCAATAATGAGCATGGATAGTCGGTAACTCCCAAATGTTACGTTGCTGCTTAATCATGATGTTGTTAGTGGCGAATAACAGTTGGGGTGAAGTCGGCATGGCCAATATTACAGCGGGTGAATATCGCCCGCTGTATTTAAGTGCTGATAGCCCAGTAGTCAATGTTTCATCATTTCGCTTAGATAAAGCGCCAGTGACAAATCGCGAATTTCAAAATTTTGTAGCAAACAATCCTAGGTGGCAACGCAATGCTGTTCCTAGTCTATTTGCAGAGCAAACATACTTAAATCATTGGGTTGAGAGCGAAAGCAAAAGCGCACCAAATCCAAGTGATTTGGAAAAACCAGTAATTTACGTGTCTTGGTATGCGGCACAATCATATTGCCAAGCACAGCAGAAACGCTTACCGACTGTGGCTGAGTGGGAGTACGTAGCCCAGGCATCATTTATTCAAAAAGATGGTAGTCAGGAAAAAGGATATAACCAAAAAATACTGGACTGGTATGCAAAGGCCTCAAAACAAACACCATCCGAGGTTGGCAAGGATGAGCCAAACTATTGGGGTGTTCATAATATGCATGGATTGATATGGGAATGGACTGAAGACTTTAACTCCAACTTGATTAGCGGTGAATCGCGTGACGATAGTAGCGTCAATAAAGAGCTTTACTGTGCCTCAGGGAGTGCTGGGGCAGTCAACCCTAGTGATTATGCGGCATTTATGCGATATGGGTTTCGATCAAGCCTAAATGCTAAATTTACTTTGGGAAGCCTAGGCTTTAGATGTGCGCAAGATGGTAATGACTAAGGTGAACTTAATGAGAATGTTAATAGTAGCTTGGCTACTAAGTTTTAGTAGCCTCATTATGGCTGATTCAACAGTACCATCTGATTCAGTTTATCAAGTTGGTGGCACATGGCAAACCGAAAATGGCCAACCCATTAAGCTTGAGTCTTTGGCCGGAAAACCGCAGGTGATAGCCTTGATCTTTACAGGCTGCTCTAATGCATGCCCTATCATCGTTGAGAGCATGAAACGTGTAGAAAATCAGACCCCTAAAAACTTGCACAATCACGTTGGCTTTGTATTAGTTTCCCTCACGCCAGACGCAGACAGTCCAAAATCACTGAAAGCCTTTGCCGAAAAAAAGGGACTTAGTCCAAATTGGATATTACTTAAAGGCAACAATGAGTTGGTACGTGCGCTTTCTAACACATTAAATAGCCGCTATAAAGTTATTAAAGATGGCGATGTTGCCCATTCCAATACAGTGACCTTGTTAAATAGCCGCGGTCAAATTCAAGTACAGGCTAGCGGCACAACCGCAGGCATCCAACCCATCCTTGAGGCGATCGAAAGCATTCACCCTAGCTCCGCTATCGACTCAAAGCCATGAGTTAATTATTCATGACACCCAAAAAATACTATAGGAGATTAATATGAGTCGCACCATTAACACTTATTTACTGGCGGTGATTGCTACGCTATATGCACTGCCTACATTGGCCGAAGATGCTGCCAATGTCGCTGCGCCAACCACACTCATGGAAGCCATTACCATGGGCAAGCCCATGACTAGCTTTAGACTCCGTTATGAAAATGTAGATCAAGCCAATAAAACCGAGCAAGCTAATGCCTGGACCATGCGTAGCCTGATTGGCTGGCAAACTCAACCTTTGAATAACTTCAGCATTACTGCTCAACTTATTAATGTGGCGCGTTTTAACAACGACTTTTATGATGGCACGCCAAATACATTTGGCCTAAGCACCTCTACTCCAGCAGATAAAAAAAATTATCCCTTGGTAGTAGACCCAGATTACACAGGCATTAACCAGCTTTTTGTAGACTGGACAGGGATTCCAGGCACCAAAGTGCGCGTTGGCCGCCAGTCTGTAAAGCTTGATAATGTGCGCTTTATCGGAAATGTTGAATATCGACAAATTATGCAGGTATTTGACGGCGTTGCAGTAGAAAACAAAAGCATTAAGGATGTGGAGTTTTACGCGGCTCACTTTGAAGGGTTAAGACGTATCACTAGCCAATATATTAATAATGGTAATGTTGATATTGCTCATGCCACTTGGAAGTTCACACCTACAGAAAGTTTAACGGGTTACGGGTATTTACAGAATATGCCCCTTAACGGCTTCAACCCCTACTCCACCAGTACCGCATTATTTGGAGGCACAACATTCAGCAACAACTCTAGCCAAACCTATGGTCTTCGCGCTGATGGCAGCCATAAGTTGGATGCCGACTGGAAACTACTGTATACAGCAGAATATGCCAAACAAGATGCCTATCAAGGTGGCAACAGCCTCATTGATGCACACTACTGGCGTTTAGGTGGCGGTGCTGGTTTTGGCAACTGGTCTGCGCGCTTAGATCACGAACTTCTATCAAGCAATAATGGGTTATATGGTTTTCAAACTCCACTGGCAACCGGCCACTTGTTTCAAGGCTTGGGCGATTCTTTCTTAACCACGCCAAAACAGGGTATCGCCGACACTTTCATTACCGTGAATGGAAAGCTAATGGATGTTCAACTATCCGCGGAGTATCACTGGCTTAATTCAGATGCTAATTTTCCCACCACCGTTGGCACCAGCAGCCATTATGGTAAAGAGCTGGATTTAGTGGCTGGTTATAATTACGACAAAAATTGGAGTGGTAAATTAGAGTACTTTAGCTTTAAGGAGGATGCTATTTACACCCCTACCGTAGCAACAAGTCGTAAGCCTGATAGCGACAAGTTCATGGCTACCTTGATGTACACCTTTTAAAACCAGCTGTTAAAAAAAATGGCTCACTCAATCTATTGAGCGGGCCATTTTTTTATAAACTTACACATAAATACGTAAGTATGCCTTTATTTAATTAAGGGTCTTCTCAACGGTAGGAACCAATTTCAATCCAATAAGTGCAATGCCGCAAAACCCAGCGCCCGCATAAAAAGTAAAAGATGCGCCAAGTCCATCCCAAAGCAGTCCAGCAATCACACTGGCAAGAAGCATGGCTATACCACTCATTAGATTGAAGAAACCATAGGCGGTACCACGTAAATCTGCTGGTGCGGTATCCGCAACCATTGTAGCCAATAATCCTTGTGTTATACCCATATGAACGCCCCAAAGCGCAACGCCTGCCAGCACTACGGCCCAGTGATGATCATAAGCTAACACTATGTCTGCAATAATCAACACAACCAGACCTAGGGCAAGCAACTTGGTATGACTCATACTGTCGGATAACTTTCCAAATGGGTATGCTGATGCTGCATACACTATGTTCATTGCCACCATGACCAATGGCACGATTGCAATCGGAATGCCAGTTTGCTGAGCACGCAGCACTAGAAATGCCTCGCTAAATCGAGCGAGCGTGAATATCGCCCCGATACCTACTACCCACCAATAGGAACTACTTAAGCGCTTAAGATTTTCTCGGAGAATTGGATTTGATTTTTTCTCATCCTTATGGCGCGCAGGTTCATGGATGCCGAAAAAGAGCAGTGCAACAGCCATCATCCCTGGAATAACAGCCACCCAAAATACTGCTCGAAAATCATTAGCCCAATGGAGCATTAAACCAACGGCCAGTAATGGGCCTAGAAATGCGCCGACGGTATCTAGTGATTGCCTGAGTCCGAAAGCCGCACCACGAAGATGTGTTGGTGTAATGTCAGCGACTAAAGCATCGCGTGGTGCACCACGAATACCCTTGCCGACCCGATCAAGCATACGTGCAGTTAACACAATGCCTATCGTAGGCGCTATTGCAAATAATGGCTTAGTAAAAGCACCTAACGTATATCCAATCAATGCGAGTATCTTACGCTTCCCTAGATAGTCACTTAATACACCAGAAAATACTTTAACAATTAGCGCGGTCGACTCAGCTAGACCTTCAATTAGGCCGACAGCAAAGGCACTAGCCCCCAGAGTCGTTACCATGAACATGGGCAATAAGCTGTGTACCATCTCTGAAGAGATGTCCATGAGCAAGCTCACGAAGCCAAGCACCCAAATACCCGTTGGGATCTGGCTCAATATGTTTCTTTTGACCATTCTTGATATTGCCAATCTTATTGGTTATTTAATACACTTGATTAGTTCGTTACATCCTGCCAATAAATAGGGGCGTACTTACGTACCCACACCCCAAAGCATAGCAACCAAACTGCCGCCGCACAAAGATATAAATGACTCCGTACGACTAAATCTAAACCAGGCAGCTCGGAAACAATCCGTAGCATAGCCACCGTCTGGAATGCTAGAAAAATACCCCAGGTTAAGCGGTCAGCTTTCATCATACGGCCAGAATGGCCTAGCGTGACGCGTGTGGCCATTGCGATGAGCACAGAGGTAAAGTAACCAATCACTAACGCGTGCAGCGGTGCCTTAGCTAAAATCACCTGCCCCGTGAACAGTAAGGTTAAACTTTGTAAGGTATATAGCGTAAGCGCAATCCCAAGCCAAGCAAATCCTATATGCAACATACCCAATATAGGCACTTTAAGACTATCGCGCAATCTCCAAACACGTGTTAAATAAATCGCACAGACAGCCATCGGCAAGTCTACCAACCAAGTCCACGCCTGCAATCCTGTAAGGTCAAATATACCATGTATCAGCGCAAAGCTAGGGATGAGCGCCAACACCCAATTGGGTCGGACAATGACGTAATTAGGGATGGCATTAGCTGAGAAAAAAGGGATCATCCTATGACTTACCGCAAAAAATACCGGCAACAGTATCAACCAGATGCCACCTACTTTGGCGATAGCAATGAAGTGCACTTCGTTACTAACAAACCCAGCCAATAATAACCAACCTAATCCCAATACCACACCAGTAATGGCTGCATGGCGCTTATCTGGATGCTTGGCGCGAAAATAGACACGCAATAATCCATACAAACCAAAACCCCAGCCTCCCATAAATAGTACATATGCCATTTTTAAAATAATTAAACTAAAAATAAGGCCTATATAAAATAAGACTGATCCTGTTGCCAGTAATAAAAACGCTGGCAAGTAAGACTTACGTGCGACCTCTTCCCCATTCATCCACCGCGGGAAAGTCGTCATTAAAAAGCCAAAAATAAAGAATGGGAAAAAGCTATAGATCATCAAAAATGCGTGCGCATCTGTCGGTGCAATCGTCCATGAAATGGGGGGATATAACTCGCCAAAGCGTCCTGCTAAATCAGCCATCCACCACACAAGTGTCAACAACGATTGTACGCCACCCCAGAAAAAGAACACACGATGGGGAGCTGAGGTGAATGCATGCCAGGTTTTAACTAGATTGATCATAGGTTTAACTTTCTAAGATTTTAATGGCTTAACTTCAACTACATACATCAAGCCCAATTATCATATTAATATCAAAAAGTTAGCTTGATCTAAATCAGCTTTTAGTTTTTTGGTTGTCGTCTAAGGGACTGGTATGAAAAAAGCCTAGTCATTTCTGACTAGGCTTTGGTATTGGTAGGGCGTGCGGGGATCGAACCCACGACAAACGGATTAAAAGTCCGCTGCTCTACCAGCTGAGCTAACGCCCCATTGTACTAATGGGTAATACTATATTTCTGGTGAAATTTTCTGTAGGGACTGAACTACTGCTCGAAAGCATCACCTACGAAAGGGCGCAATTATGCTAGAAACATTGCACTTGGTCAATGTATAACTTGGAAATATATAAACTATTTACATTCTCAATCTACAGCTAAGGGTGAAACTTTTGTGGAATCAGATTGATGGGGTGATTTAACGCATGCCCGGCATCTTGCCGCCCATCATATTACCCATGCCACGCATCATTTTTGCCATGCCGCCTTTGGCAAACATTTTCATCATTTTCTGCGTCTCTTCAAACTGCTTAAGTAGTCGGTTAACCTCTTGCACCTGGACCCCAGATCCGTCGGCGATACGTTTTTTACGCGTCGCTTTAATTAACTCCGGCTTACGTCGCTCTAATGGGGTCATGCTATTGATAATGCCTTCTATACGGCGCACAGCCTTATCGGCATCTGCAGGATTCATTTTTGCCGCCATACCAGACATTTGCGCTGGCATTTTATCCATCAATGCGCCCATGCCACCCATTTGGCGCATTTGAGACATTTGCGCTTTAAAGTCATCTAAATCAAAGTTTTTGCCTGATTTCACTTTGTCCGCAAGCTTTTGCGCCGCAGCCATATCAACATTCTTGTGCGCTTGCTCAATCAGACTCAGCACATCGCCCATACCAAGTATGCGTGAGGCCATACGCTCTGGGTGGAACGGCTCCAACCCATCCACCTTCTCACTTACGCCGACAAACTTAATCGGCTTGCCAGTAATATGGCGCACTGATAATGCAGCCCCACCACGTGAGTCTCCATCTAGCTTGGTCAAAATAATGCCGGTTAGTGGTAGCGCGTCACCAAAGGCCTTGGCAGTATTTACCGCATCTTGCCCCTGCATAGCATCAACCACAAACAAGGTTTCAATGGGATTAAGCTGTGTATGCAACGCTTTGATTTCGGCCATCATAGCCTCATCTATGCCTAATCGACCTGCAGTGTCAAAAATCACCACGTCGTAGTAGCCGCGCTTAGCGAAATCTAAGGTCGCACTTGCGATGTCGGCTGGCTTTTGATTCGCATGGCTATCAAAGCAGTCTATTTCTAGTTGCTTGGCGAGCGTTTTCAGTTGTTCAATGGCTGCTGGACGATAAATATCAGCACTGGCTAACAACACTTTCTTTTTTTGTTCTTTTAGAAGTTTAGCTAGCTTGGCTGAAGTGGTGGTTTTACCAGAGCCCTGCAGGCCGGCCATCAAGATGATGGCAGGCGCAACTACCGCTAAATTAAGCCCTACATTAGCTTTGCCCATTAACACAGCAAGCTCATCGTGCACCACTTGAATGACTGCCTGCCCTGGCGTTAGGCTTTGCAGTACCTCTTGACCCTGTGCGCGCAATTTAACCTGAGCGATAAAGTCTTTCACTACAGGTAAGGCAACGTCGGCCTCCAATAGCGCCATACGCACTTCGCGCATGGCATCTGCGATGTTTTCTTCTGAGAGTCGCGCTTGGCCACGTAAATTTTTAATCACGCCCTGTAGGCGGTCGGTTAAGTTTTCTAGCATGACGCACTCTTACTATTGATTAGATGCCCAATTTTACATCAAGCTATTATGTTTGAAGCATATTTAAGCCATAATTGCGTTATGCAAAAATTAATCTCTTACTTAGCGGTTGTCTTTATCTATTTGGCTGTTGCCACGGACTTTTGGCGTTGCGCTAAAACCCCTGCCAGCGTGCGTTATCTAAAGCTTCATACCAGCATGATTGCGCTTGCTTTGATTATTCATGGCTGGTTGTTATACCAAGTCATTTTTGACCATGGTTATAATTTGGGACTATTTAATGTCTTATCAGCAATCTCTTGGCTGACCGTACTGATTTATTGGATTGCCGATCTCAAGCACGAACTGACTAACCTACAAGCTTTTGTATTGCCGCCCGCAGCCATTTTTGCTCTATTGCCCGCATCCAATGTGACTGATCGCGTGCTGCCTGCCGCTGAATCTAGCTTATTCTTAGCGCACATCAGCATTGCCTTACTGGCCTACAGCTTATTTACCTTTGCCACCTTGCATGCGCTACTCATGACTATTGCGGAACGTAGCCTGCATAACAAACCCACCTTAATTAAATTACCCAGCTTTCCTCCACTGATGGTGATGGAAACTTTGCTGTTCAGAATTATTATCATGGGCTTTATTTTGCTGACCATTACACTGGTGAGTGGCATGGTATTTTCAGAGCAGATTTTTAATAAGCCGATGCAGTTTAGTCACAAGACCATCTTCTCTATAGCCAGTTGGTTGATTTACGCTAGCCTGCTGTTTGGCCGCTATCGCTATGGTTGGCGTGGCATTAAAGCAATCCGCTGGACGCTGGCTGGATTCTTGCTCCTTTTACTAGCCTACATAGGCAGTCAATTTGTAATACAAATTGTACTGGGGCGTTAGTGCTTTAAAGCACTAAAGCTTAGCGCAAACTGATCTGCGGCCAAGCTTGCTGCGTTGCATATGCTGCCAAGGTTGGATCTGGATCGACCGCAACCGGATGAGTGACCAACTTCATCAATGGTAAATCGTTGTGTGAATCACTATAGAAATAACTCACCTCAAAATCCGACAATTGCTGACCATGCGCTTCTAACCACTCATTGATGCGCGTCACCTTACCCTGCTGAAAGCTAGGCACGCCAGTGACGCCGCCCGTGTACTCACCATTGACCATTTCAGGCTCAGTACCGATTAAATGCTCAATGCCATAAGCCTCAGCAATCGGTTTAGTCACAAAACTATTGGTGGCCGTAATCACCAAACACAAATCACCCTGGGCTTTATGCTGATCTACCAAGTCCCGCGCTTTTTGCATCATCATTGGGCGTATCACTTGCTGCATAAACTTGACATGAAGCTGATCTAAAAATTCTTTGGGGTGCTGCGACAAAGGTCTTAATTGAAATTCCAAAAATTGAACAATATCTAAATTTCCATTTTTATAATCTAAATAAAACTGCTCATTACGCTCGTGATGGGTTTTAGCGTCAAGTAAGCCTTCGTTAATTAGAAATAAGCTCCAACTGTAGTCGCTATCGCCTGCCAGCAAAGTGTTATCTAAATCGAATAAGGCTAAATTTTGTTTTTTCATATTAAATTTTCTTGTCATTTAAAGCATTTGTCGCGGAAAGCACTAAAAAAACACCCAGTAAAATAACGGCCAGCGCTAACCACTCTTCGTTTGCAACATGTTCGTTTGCTAACCAGATTCCTACAATAAAAGCCACGATAGGGTTAATAAAAGTATTGCTGCTGGCAACCAAAGGACGCACCGTTTTCAGTAAATATAAATAGGCGCTATAGGCCACTAGAGAACCGAGTACGATTAGAAATAACAGCGCAAACCATGACTTTACACTAATAGCTTGTGGCCAACTTTCTCCATGCACCGCACTCGCCAGCATAAGCACCACGCCACCCGCCAACATTTGCGCGGCACTCGCCATTAGCCCCTGAGGCATCGCTAAGCGTCTACCCCAAACTGAGCCAAACGACCAACTAGCAGCGGCCAGTATCAACAATAGAGCACTCACCACATCACCATGAAAACTTCCACCTAGGTTCAAGATGGCAATTCCAAGTAAACCAAAGGCAATACCTAACCACTCTTGACGGTTAATTTTACGCCCGCCTATGGAGGAGAAAACCGCCATCCAAATCGGGGCGGTAGCAATAGAAAGCGCAGCCACGCTGGAAGAAACCGTTTGTTGCACATAGCAAACAGTGCCATTTCCCACAGCCGGCAACAACAAGCCGACTATGCTGGCACCTAACCATTGCTTTAGCGTTGGGTTAGGGGCCCCTAAACTACGCATCACAATATATAAAATTCCACCAGCAACGCTAAAACGTATCCCTGCCATCAAAAATGGCGGAAAGCTTTCCATACCAAAACGAATGGCTAAATAAGTAGAGCCCCAAATAAAGTAGGTACAAAATAGCGCCAATATAACCAATATTTGTTGGCGCCCGATACCCAACTTTTGTAAGTATGAATTCAGTAAAATAGTTAGCTTCCAGGAATTTTATGATTGAAGCAGTCTAGCGCCGAGGCGCGGACTGCCTCCTGTTTTTAATTACAGCTGCGGGTGTGCGCGCTCTGATTTTGATTGGATCTTATTAAGCGCATTCAAATAGGCTTTGACTGAGGCCACCACAATATCGGTATCTGCACCCTGACCATTCACAATACGTCCGCCTTTAGACAAACGCACAGTCACCTCGCCTTGCGCATCGGTACCGCTGGTAATGTTATTGACCGAATAAAGCTGCAATTCTGCGCCGCTTTGCACCATCGTCTCAATCGCTTTAAAAGCAGCATCCACCGGACCACCCCCATCAGACTCAGCGCGATTTTCTACGCCATTTTCTGATAGTGTAATGACTGCATGCGGCACTTCACCTGTCACAGAGGCTACCTGCAAATACACTAACTTAAAGCGCTCCGCTGTTTCAGACACAAATTCATCGCTCACCAAAGCATGCAAATCTTCATCAAAAATTTCAGATTTTTTATCGGCCAAAGTTTTAAAGCGCGTAAATGTAGCGTTCAACAAATCTTCTGTTTCCAGCTCTATACCCAACTCTTTCAAGCGTGTTCTGAACGCGTTGCGCCCAGACAATTTACCTAGGGTCAATTTGTTAGCGCCCCAACCAACATCTTCGGCGCGCATGATTTCATAGGTTTCACGGTGCTTCAACACGCCATCCTGATGGATGCCAGACTCGTGCGCAAAAGCATTAGCGCCGACAATCGCCTTATTAGGCTGGACTGGATACCCAGTAATGGTGGACACCAATTTGCTGGTTGGCACGATTTGGGTAGTATCAATGCGCGTCGTCAAATTAAAGACATCGGCACGCGTTTTAATCGCCATCACGACCTCTTCTAGGCTGGCATTACCCGCACGCTCACCCAAGCCGTTAATGGTACATTCTACTTGACGTGCACCACCCATTACCGCTGCCAAAGAGTTGGCCACAGCCATGCCCAAGTCATTATGACAATGTGTAGACCAGACTACTTTATCGCTATTGGGTACGCGTGAAATCAGTTCACGCATACGCTCTCCCCAAGGAGCTGGGATAGAATAGCCAACGGTGTCTGGCACGTTGATGGTAGTCGCACCGGCCTGAATCACTGCATCAAATACGCGAATCAAGAAATCCATATCGGAGCGCACTGCATCCTCAGCAGAAAATTCTACATCCGTTGTATATTCTAACGCCCATTTAACCGCCTGCACTGCACGCTCAACCACTTGGTCTTCAGTCATGCGCAGCTTATTTTCCATATGGATTTTGCTGGTTGCAATAAAAGTGTGAATGCGGCCATGCAAGGCAGGCTTAATGGCTTCACCGGCTCGTCGAACATCATTCTCACTCGCGCGGGCAAGTGAGCATACGGTGGCAGTTTTGATGATTTTTGCAATTTCTTGTATGGCTTCAAAGTCACCCTGACTGGCGGCAGCAAAACCAGCTTCAATCACATCCACACCCAAGCGCTCAAGTTGACGCGCGATGCGAATTTTTTCCTCTTTGGTCATAGCCGCGCCTGGGCTTTGTTCGCCATCGCGCAAGGTGGTATCAAAAATAATAATTTGGTTTGGTTTCATGGTTATTACCTAATTTTTTATTACATAAATGTGGGATTAAATTCTTTGAAAGAATTTAAATCTACTATTGGCTCAAACTTATTGCTAAGTGAGCAGTGCAGTGCGTTTCCGCACTCCACTTATTCAAGTTTTGGGGTGTAGGCGCGCTAGCGCAGATTGCGAGCGCGCAGCGCTAATAATCGTGAGGTACGCAGCTTATGACTGGGCAATGCAGCAAAGCGCAGTGCCAGAATTTTTCGCACAAATAATGCACTGGCGATGAGGCTCAACGCAAAAATAATATTCAATATAGTGATATTAGACATGGTGATAGAAATATAGTGTTTTTTAAAACATTCTGCAAGCATTTAGCCGTTTGAATTTCTTATAGTCCTGATAAGCAAAATCGATGCGTAGAGGTCTTTGCAAATGTTTAGCGATTAAAGCGTTCGCGCACCCACAAGATATAGCCAGAAAACGCATAGATTGCCATCACAAAAAATAGCACTTCTGGTGGACTGTATGACACCAGCACGATAGCTAACAGAATGCCTAAAATGACAATAAATGGCACGCTACTTTTCAAGTTAATATCTTTTCCACTGTAATAGCGCAAATCGCTGACCATAGAAACGCCGGCAAATACGGTAATGCCCCATGCCATCCATTTCATTTGTAGCACACCGAAAAATATATCACGCCCACTGACGCCATATTCATATGAGACCCAGACAAAACCAGCCAGCAAGGCCGCCGCCGCCGGGCTAGGCAACCCCTGGAAATAGCGCTTATCCTGATGTGCATCGTCTAATTTTGTATTAAATCTCGCTAGACGCAATGCAGCACATGCACAGTAAACAAAGGCTGCCAACCAGCCTAATTTTCCCAGTGGCTTTAATGCCCACACATAAAGAATGAGCGCCGGAGCAACGCCAAATGAGACCATATCAGACAAGCTGTCATACTCAGCACCAAACGCGCTTTGCGTATTGGTCATGCGCGCCACACGCCCATCTAGACCATCCATCACCATTGCAATAAAAATAGCGATGGCAGACAGCTCGAAACGCCCATTCATGGCCTGAACAATCGCGTAAAAACCTGCAAACAAGGCTGCTGAGGTAAATAAATTGGGTAACAGGTAAATGCCGCGTCCTTTTAACCCTCCGTCTAATAACGGATTTTTAGTGCGAGTGCGTACAGGTTTTTCAGCCATGATTTCAATTTCAATTAATTTACTTAGCATTAGTATAACAAAGCTCAGCTTATTAGGTCTTCTTAAAAAGAAGCATTCTCCATCAGCAATGATTGCACAGCACTAAAGCAATCATAAGCTGTGTGTTAATATCGCGGCTTAGAAAAACTGTACTTATATACTCATTATCCCTATGCAATTTACACTACATAAACAAGATGGCCTCGCCAGACGTGGCACCGTAAGTCTGATCCACGGCGATGTGCAAACTCCCGCCTTTATGCCCGTTGGCACCTATGGCACTGTCAAAGCCATGTCGCCTTTGGAACTCAAAGAAATTAATGCGCATATCGTGCTTGGCAACACCTTTCACCTATGGCTACGACCTGGGTTAGATGTCATTGCAGCACACGGCGGTTTGCATAAATTCATGGGATGGGATGGTCCAATCCTAACTGATTCTGGCGGCTTTCAAGTATGGAGCTTAGGTGCTTTACGTAAAATTACCGAAGAAGGCGTAAAATTTCGCTCGCCGATTAATGGCGATAGCTGCTTCTTAACACCAGAAGAATCCATGCGCATTCAGAAAGTACTGAATTCTGACATCGTCATGATTTTTGATGAATGCACCCCCTACCCAGCTACCCATAACGAAGCCAATGATTCGATGCAACTATCACTGCGTTGGGCACGCCGTAGCAAGGATGCACATGCCGGTAACGAAAATGCACTATTCGGTATTATTCAAGGCGGCATGTTTGAAGATTTACGCGACATCTCATTAGCAGGCTTAACCAATATTGATTTTGATGGTTATGCCATAGGTGGCTTATCCGTCGGCGAGCCAAAAGAAGATATGTTGCGCATCTTGGCGCATACCGCGCCAAAAATGCCGCAAAATAAACCGCGTTATTTGATGGGTGTTGGTACGCCAGAGGATTTAGTCGCCGCGGTCAGTCAGGGTATTGATATGTTTGACTGCGTGATGCCAACGCGTAATGCCCGCAATGGCTGGCTATTTACGCAATATGGCGACATTAAAATTAAAAATGCTGGTTATAAAAGCGACACCCAGCCTTTAGATGCTGATTGTGGCTGCTATACCTGTAGCAACTTCAGCCGCGCCTATCTGCATCATCTGCACAAAGTAGGCGAAATCTTGGGGGCTCGTTTAAACACCATCCATAATCTGCATTATTACCAAGAACTGATGGCGGGTATGCGAAGCAGCATCGAAGCTGACGCCTTTGAAGCATTTAAGCTTGAATTTACAGCCAAACGCGCACAATTAACACAAGCGGCTGAAGTAAGTGCCGAGCAATCAGACTAAAACGGCTAGTCGGCAATACCTTATAGTGTGTGCTAGAATTCGAAGCTAATTTTTAACCAGCAAGACAACTTAAAAGAGGTCATATCATGTTTATTTCAAATGCATACGCAGCAACTGGTTTAGCCAGCAATGATTTAATGAGCTTCTTACCGCTTATCGTTATTTTTGTTTTGTTTTTCTTTATGATTATTCGCCCACAAATGAAGCAGGCGAAAGAGCAACGCAACATGATTGCAGCCTTACAAAAAGGCGATGAAGTTGTGACTAGTGGTGGTATTGTTGGCAAGATCAGCAAAGTAAGCGAAGCTTTTGTTAGCGTTGAAATTGCAGCCAATGTTGAAATTACTGTGCAACGACAAGCCATACAAAGCGCACTACCAAAAGGTACAATCAAAAGCATTTAGTACTTGCTCAGTTAAGCGTGCTCTTCGCGCTTAACTGATGTTTAGCTCACCCACTCCTTAAACCACACACCGTTATTGACTAGAGTCTGAATATGAACCGCTATCCAATGTGGAAGAACATCTTCGTTGCCATCATGATTTTGATTGGGCTAATTTATACCATTCCCAATTTTTTTGGTGAATCGCCAGCAGTACAAGTAACGCCATCCAAAAGCTCCACCAAACTAGATCCAGCATTGCTTGGTCAAGTTGAGGCGATATTTAAGCAAGAAAAAATAGCCTACGATGGCATTTATCTAGATCTACGTGGCGTGAAAGCAAGGTTTGCCAATACTGATACGCAGATTAAAGCCAAAGATGTATTGCAAGCAAATCTTGGAAAAGATTATACCGTCGCCCTAAACCTGTTATCTCGTTCACCAGAATGGCTACACAACCTTGGTGCTAAGCCTATGTATCTAGGTTTAGATTTACGTGGCGGCGTCCATTTCATGCTGCAAGTAGACATGAAAGCAGCCCTAGATAAAGCCGCTGAACGCTTTGTGGGTGACTTTAGAATTGCCTTACGTAAAGAGCGCATCTCATATCTCGGCGTAACGCGTGAAGGTCAATCGGTGCAAATTCGTTTTAGCGCTGCAGGTGAGTTGCTAAAAGCGAGAACTGTCATTAGTAAAGACTTCCCTAATTTAACACTGAAAGAAACTACTGACGGCGCAGACCAGCTATTGACTGCCTCACTTAATGTGCTAGAGCAAAAACGTATTCAAGATTTCGCCTTAAAACAAAACATCCAGACGCTGCATAACCGCATTAACGAACTCGGTGTCGCCGAACCCATTATTCAGCAGCAAGGCGCTGATCGCGTAGTAGTGCAGTTGCCAGGCGTCCAAGATACAGCCAAAGCTAAAGAAATTTTAGGTCGTACCGCCACACTGGAAATTAGATTAGTAGATGAAGAAAAAACTGATGTCTCGACCCTAGAAAAAGCTGAAAAAGGCCAAGCACCGCTTGGGGATGAAGCCTATAAAACGCGTGATGGCCGTACCATCCTCGTGAAAAAGAATGTAGTACTGACCGGTGATTACATTACAGATGCGGGTCCTGGCGTGAACAGTCAGTCTGGTCAATCCGTCGTGAACGTGACTTTAGATGGCCGTGGCGCTCGTGTGTTCCAACAAGTGACGCGTGAAAATGTCGGTAAGCGTATGGCGATTTTGCTCATAGAAAAGGGTAGTACCGAAGTCATTACCGCCCCCGTGATTAACGAAGAAATTGGTGGCGGTCGTGTTCAGATTTCAGGCATGGCCAACACGCAAGAAGCCACCGACATTTCCTTGTTACTTCGTGCCGGCGCGCTAGCAGCACCGATGGATATTATTGAAGAACGTACCGTTGGACCTAGCATGGGTCAAGACAATATCACCCGCGGCGTGCACTCAACGCTATGGGGATTTGCGGCCATCGCAGTGATGATGATGGTTTACTACATGGCATTTGGTGTGGTTTCTGTCGCGGCCCTCGCAATCAACTTATTACTGCTCGTGGCGATCTTATCGATGCTGCAAGCGACCTTGACCTTGCCAGGACTGGCCGCGATTGCTCTAGCGCTAGGGATGGCCATTGATGCTAACGTGCTGATTAATGAGCGGGTACGTGAGGAGTTGCGTAATGGCAATACGCCTCAAGCCAGTATTCATGCTGGTTACGAACGCGCTTTTGATACGATTTTAGACTCGAATGTCACCACGCTCATTGCTGGTTTAGCCCTATTTATGTTTGGTACTGGGCCGATTAAAGGCTTTGCAGTGGTCCATGTATTGGGTATTTTGACGTCAATGTTCAGTGCGGTTCTGGTATCACGCGCCTTTGTAAACTTGATGTACGGCTATCGTCGCAAAGTCAACAAACTATCAATCGGCCAAATTTTTAAAGCGTAAATACAACGCTTACCCAAACCCTATTTAAGAATATTTAGAGTACATATTATGGAATTATTTAGAATCAAGAATGACATTCCCTTTATGAGTTACGGTCGTTTAACGACCTCAATCTCATTGGTGACATTTTTATTGGCCATCGTGTTTTTAGCTACCCGTGGCTTAAATTTTGGCGTGGACTTTACTGGCGGCACCGTCATGGAAGTCAACTACCCACAAACTGCCAACCTAGAAACAATCCGTAAAGCGGTAGATAGCATCGGTCTTAAAGAGGCCACGGTACAAAACTTTGGTTCTAGCCATGATGTGCTCATCCGTTTGCCTGTAAAACCTGGCGCTTCTGTATCTCAGCTTTCAGAGCAAGTGAAAGCGGCACTGGTGCAAGCCGATGGTACCGCTGAAGTACGACGTGTTGAGTCCGTGGGTGCACAAGTGGGTGATGAACTTTATGAGAATGGCGGCTTAGCCCTGTTCTTTGTCTGCGTGGGCATTGTGCTCTACCTATGGTTGCGTTTTGAGTGGCGTTTTGCCGTAGCAGCGATTATCGCCAACATGCATGACGTGGTGATTATTCTAGGCTTCTTTGCCTTTTTCCAATGGGAGTTTAACCTCACAGTACTGGCAGCGATTTTAGCGGTACTAGGCTACTCGGTGAATGAATCGGTAGTCGTCTTTGATCGAGTACGTGAAAACTTCCGTAAGATGCGTAAAGCGAGCGTAGTTCAGGTCATTGATAATGCCATCACACGCACCATGTCACGCACAATCATTACCCATACCATGACGCAAACAATGGTTGGTTCTATGTTGTTATTTGGTGGTGAAGTGTTACATAACTTCGCACTCGCCCTTACCATCGGCATTTTATTCGGCATTTATTCTTCTGTATTAGTGGCCTGCCCAATCGCTATGTGGCTAGGCGTTAATCGCGCCAATTTAATTGGCGATATTGAGAAAAAGGAATCTGATAAAAAAGAGGTAGTAGAAGTCATTTCCTAACGCTTTCGCGTTAAAAAAAATTGTCTAGTCACCTCTAGCGATCTACATTAAGGGCACTTACGTGCCCTTAATGTTAAGTATCCTTGATTAGTACTACAACTCCCGTATACACTGGCTACTTTAATTAGTGGCAAATCCCATTGGATAATATTCCCATATCTTGGCAACTAGGCATACTCGGCCTCTTGCTCCTATTTTCGGCCTTCTTCTCAATCGCCGAAACCAGCTTGATGTCGCTCAACCGTTACCGGATGAAACACTTAGCTAAGCAGGGTCATCGTGGCGCTAAGCTTGCCAGCATCCTATTAGCCCGCACCGATAAACTATTAGGCGTTATTTTATTAGGCAATACGCTGTGTATTTCAGCATCATCAACCTTGGTCGCAGTCCTGAGTGTAAATTTATTTGGTGAAGGTGAGTTTGTCTTGATGATCGGGACGCTCAGCATCACCTTTGCCATTTTGGTCTTTAGTGAAATTTCACCGAAAGTCATTGCTGCGGCCTATCCGGAAACCATAGGGTTTGCCTGTAGCTATCTACTCTATCCATTGCTGTGGCTATTTAATCCAGTAGTTTCCTTCGTTAACCTCTTCGTTAAAGGCTTTGTGCGCATATTAGGCATCCGAGTTAACTTTGAAGAAACCCTGCATGCCGTCAGTACTGAAGAGTTACGCACTATCGTCAGCGAGGCTGGGCATTATATGCCGCAGAAAAAACGTACGATTTTGCTCAATTTATTAGATTTGGGAAAAATCACCGTCGACGACATTATGACTGCGCATACCTTGGTGGAAACCATTGATTTTGACGCCCCGTTGGAAGACATATTGCAGCATATTTCCAGTAGTCAGCATACGCGCATCCCTGTGCGCCAAGGCGAACACGATGAAATCATAGGCATTTTACACATACGAAAAGTGATTACTCAGTTACGTTCTCACCATTACAACAATGATTTAGATAAAGAAGCCTTACGTGAAGTGATGGCCGAGCCCTACTTCATCCCTTCCGGCACGCCTCTGTTCACGCAAATACAGCAGTTTCAAGAAAACCAGCAGCGCGTGGGCTTGGTCGTAGATGAGTATGGCGAATTTAAGGGCTTAGTGACTTTAGAAGATATATTGGAAGAGGTGATTGGCGACTTTACTACGCAGTCACCGTCACGCCTTGGTAGCTATCGCAAGGAGGTCGACGGGAGCTGGTTAGTGGATGGGAGCAGCACACTGCGCGATCTTAATAAGAAATTAAACCTACACCTACCACTAGATGGCCCACGGACGCTTAATGGTTTAGTTTTAGAGCATTTCGGCGACATCCCAGATGCCAATACCAGCTTTAAAATAGGGTCGCATACCCTCGAAATAGTCCAAACCCAAGACAGAATCGTTAAAAGCGTCAAAATTTTCCCTTAACTTTACGTAAATGCCACACACCTTGGCATTACTACCTGTATTGCAATACGCATACTGAAATTGCCGTTGGCATGACCGTGAGCATTAAATACAACTATTTGTTAAGACATTACTCACAATGGGCTTGAATTTTTTATAGTTTGGCTCAAAATAGGTTCCAATATGGCTCACTCTCCTTCTGATCACGGTACCGCACTTAAACCTGAAGTTGCAAAACCTAAATTGCCCCCCATGTTTAAGGTGCTACTGCTCAATGACGATTACACGCCGATGGAATTTGTAGTGGCATGCATAGAAAACTTTTTTAACAAAAGCCGTGAACAAGCGACGCAAATCATGCTCCAAGTTCATACAGAGGGCATGGGCGTATGTGGGATTTACCCACAAGATATTGCAGAAACCAAGATGAATCAGGTGTTGAAGCATGCGCAAGAAGCGCAGCATCCTTTGCAGTGCGTAGTTGAATTGGCATAACCCAAACTGACCGTAACGCAAGCGTGATGATTGATAGAATATAAGGTAATAAAATGATAGCTCAAGAACTCGAAGTAAGTTTACATATGGCCTTTATGGACGCCCGACAAAAGCGCCATGAGCTCATTACGGTTGAACATTTACTGCTAGCCATGATTGACAACCCAACTGCAGCTGAAGTACTCCGCGCATGTGGCGCTAAGCTCGACATATTACGCACCGAACTTAATCAATATATTGAAGAACACACCCCTACCGTTATCGGTCAAGACGATGTGGATACACAGCCTACATTGGGCTTTCAGCGTGTAATTCAGCGCGCTATGCTTCACGTGCAGTCATCTGGCAAAAAAGAAGTGACTGGTGCTAACGTATTGGTTGCAATCTTTGGCGAAAAAGATTCTCACGCTGTATTTTTCTTGGGCCAACAAGGGGTTACTCGCCTAGATGTAGTCAATTTCATTTCGCATGGTGTTTCTAAGTTAGCTGAAACTGCTAAACCAGAAGGTGCCGACCCAGAAGCTGAAGTTGACTCACCACCGAATGGCGCATTAGAAAACTACACCCTCAATCTTAATACTCAGGTATTGGCAGGGAAGATTGATCCACTGATTGGACGTGGTCCAGAATTAGAGCGTGTGGTGCAAACCTTATGCCGTCGCCGCAAAAATAATCCATTATTAGTGGGTGAGGCTGGCGTCGGTAAAACTGCGATTGCAGAAGGTTTAGCCCGCCGTATCGTTGATAAAGAGATTCCTGAAGTATTGGCTAACGCTGTGATTTATTCACTAGATATGGGAGCTTTACTAGCAGGCACCAAGTATCGCGGTGATTTTGAGCAACGCCTAAAAGCGGTGATGAAACAATTGGCTGACAATCCAAATGCGATTTTATTTATTGATGAAATTCACACCTTAATCGGAGCAGGCTCGGCCAGTGGTGGCACTTTAGATGCCAGCAATTTACTTAAGCCCGCATTATCCAATGGCTCTCTTAAATGCATTGGTGCGACAACTTACCAAGAGTACCGTGGCATATTTGAAAAAGATCACGCCCTATCACGTCGCTTTCAAAAAATTGATGTGGCTGAACCTAGCGTGGCTGAAACGATTGAAATTTTAAAAGGCCTGAAATCACGCTTTGAATCTCACCATAACGTCAAATACACTGCGAGCGCTTTGAGCACTGCGGCTGAATTATCAGCTAAATATATCAATGACAGACATTTACCAGACAAGGCAATTGATGTGATTGACGAAGCGGGAGCAGCCCAGCGCATCTTGCCAAAATCCAAACAGAAAAAGGTGATCGGCAATAAAGAGATTGAAGATATCATCGCCAAAATTGCACGCATTCCGCCCAAAAATATTTCTAGCGATGACCGTAGCACCCTTAGAACACTTGAACGTGATTTAAAAGCCGTAGTTTTCGGTCAGGATAAAGCCATTGAAACATTAGCCTCTGCGGTGAAAATGGCACGCAGTGGTTTAGGTCAAGGTAATAAGCCTATCGGTAGCTTCTTATTTAGTGGTCCTACTGGTGTGGGTAAAACTGAAGTCGCTAAGCAACTGGCTTATATCATGGGCATCGAGTTAATCCGCTTTGATATGAGTGAGTATATGGAACGTCATGCGGTATCGCGCTTAATCGGCGCGCCTCCTGGCTATGTTGGTTTTGAGCAAGGTGGCATGATGACCGAGGCCATTACCAAGCATCCCTATTGCGTGCTACTGCTAGATGAGATTGAAAAAGCGCATCCAGATATTTTTAACATTCTGCTGCAAGTAATGGATCATGGCACGCTGACTGATAATAACGGACGCAAAGCCGACTTTAGAAACGTAACCATTATTATGACGACTAATGCTGGCGCGGAGAGTCTATCTAAATCGAACATGGGCTTCACCAATGCCAAGCAGGCTGGAGATGAGCAAGCCGACATTAAACGTTTATTCTCACCTGAGTTCCGCAATCGCTTGGATGCAACGGTGTCATTCGCGTCGCTATCACAAGACATTATCCTGCGCGTGGTCGATAAATTCCTGATTCAACTTGAAGATCAGTTACATGATAAAAAAGTGGAAGTGACGTTTAGTGATGCCTTAAAAGCCTATCTCGGCAAAAAAGGCTTTGACCCACTCATGGGTGCGCGACCAATGGCCAGGTTGATTCAAGACACTATCCGCAAAGCATTGGCGGATGAGTTGTTATTTGGAAAACTGGCTAATGGAGGAACTGTACATGTTGATATTGACGATAATAATGAGGTCAAACTTATTTTCGTTCAGGATCAACAATCGGCAGAGACTGCCCTAGCCACAGCATAATAAAAGGCGCTTTTGCGCCTTTTATTATGGTTACTTTTGCATGACGCTGACAAACAAAGCTGACGCAACTAAAGTATTTAACCACGCCCTTACTTTTGGGTAACCTGCCTGTTCAAACCAATGGCTATCTACCCCTGAAAATTGGCGCACAAACGGAAATATTGCAATATCGGCTAGACTAACTTGGTCTGATAGTAAAAATGTTGACTGCGATAATTGACACTCTAGCTTGTATAAAAATACTTCCGCCTGCGCTCTATACGTCGATGAAGACTGTTCAGGAAAGCGAATTGCATACTTATACTTATCCAACGCTTGCTTAAAGCTGGTGTCGTTTTCAGCAATCAGCTGTTGTGCCAATTGTTTATCTGCAGTCAGCCAGCCATCAACATCTTGTTGTTGCAAAGCCCAATGCATGATATCCAAACTTTGCTCTAGCACTTGCTGTTTAGAAGTAACCTGATCTTGGAGCACCAATACCGGCACGGTGCCTTTAGGCGAAACAGCAAGCAACTCGCTAGGTTTTGCACTAAGTGTAATTTCATGCACGTCAACGACGATACCCGCATATTTCAGCGCCATGCGTGCACGCATCGCATAAGGGCAACGCCGGTAGGAATAGAGTACGGGTCTCACAGCTAACCTAATGATTTACAAATATCGCGGACTAACTGCGGGCCTTTATAAATCAATCCACTATAAACCTGCACCAAGGATGCGCCCACGGCGATTTTTTCAACGGCATCCGCGCCAGTTAAAATGCCACCAACGCCGATAATAGGCAAAGCACCCTGTAAGCGTTGTGATAACTGCGAAATGACTAGCGTTGACTTATCTCGCACCGGCGCACCAGACAAACCACCGCTTTCCTCTGCATGTTCCATACCCTCAACCGGTTCACGTGACAAAGTCGTATTGGTTGCAATAACGCCATCTATTCGATGTTCCAGCAATAAATCTGCGATTTCATTGACTTGCTCAAGCGCCAAATCCGGTGCTATTTTTAAAGTAATGGGCACATAGCGACCATGCTGATCAGCCAGTTTAGTCTGCTCGGCTTTTAGCGTCATCAGTAGTTGTGACAAGGCTGTTTTTTCTTGTAACGCACGTAAATTCTTGGTGTTAGGGGACGAAATATTCACAGTGATATAGGTCGCATGGGCATAGACCTTTTGCATGCAAATCAAGTAATCATCGACCGCATTTTCCATAGGGGTATCAAAGTTTTTGCCGATATTAATACCAAGCACGCCCTTATATTGGGCAGCCTTTACGTTCGCGATTAAGTGATCCACGCCTAGATTATTAAACCCAAAACGGTTAATGATCCCTTGCGCCTGCTTCACTCGAAATAAACGGGGCTTAGGGTTACCAGGCTGCGGTCTTGGCGTAATAGTACCTATTTCAATAAAACCAAAGCCTAGCGAAGCCATAGCATCAATAACAGCACCATTTTTATCTAGTCCTGCTGCCAAACCTACTGCATTGGGAAAGGTAATGCCCATCACAGTTCTAGACTCGCAAATAATCGGCGATGGATACAAGTGGAGCAGACCCGCCGTCTGCGCAAATTTCAAGCTTTTCAAAGTCAAATCATGGGCAACTTCAGCATCAAGCTGAAATAACAAAGGTTTTGCGAGTGAGTAAATATCCATACTGCGATTTTACTTCAAAAAGCACGCGACCGTCGTTGCAATCGAACGCGATTGAAAGCAATATAAATGTGGCTTATTTACCATCGCGATAGCAAGCAATGGCATAATCCTTAAGTGCATTTATTGCTAACAAAATCATGACAAAACAACACCAAACCCTACAAATACTCGGTGGCATTACGCCTACGCAATTTTTAACTGAATTCTGGCAAAAAAAACCTTTATTAATTAAGCAAGCCATTCCAGGATTTAAAGGATTATTGAGCCCAGACGAACTCGCCGGCCTAGCTTGCGAGGAGGATGTGCAGTCGCGTATTGTCCAGTACACCAAGGGGAAATGGTTGGCTAGTCACGGCCCTTTTGCTGAGGATGATTTTGCCAATCTTCCAGAAACACCAACGACTGACAATAACTGGACCTTGCTTGTGCAAAGTGTGAACCACTATATGCCGGAAGCAAGCCAGCTATTGCAACAATTTAACTTTATTCCACACGCAAGGCTAGATGACCTCATGGTGAGTTACGCACCCAATGGAGGCGGTGTTGGACCACACTTTGATAGTTACGATGTATTCCTTTTGCAAGGTCAGGGCAAGCGACTTTGGCGCATAAGCGAGCAAACTGACTTAAGCTTAGTTGAAGGCGCACCATTACGAATTTTAAAGAACTTTGATACCGCACAAGAATGGCTTTTAGAGGCTGGTGATATGCTCTACTTGCCGCCACACCTTGCCCATTGGGGTATTGCGGTTTCTGATGGCGCCATAGATTGCATGACTTACTCAATTGGCTTTCGTGCCCCTAAAAACCAAGAACTGGCTACCGAATTCTTAGGTTTTCTGCAGGACAAACTCAATCAAGACCAGATGATTTTAGAAGGCATCTACCAAGATGCTGATTTGCGCTTGCAATCTCATCCCGCTGAAATTTCTAAAAGCATGGTCTCTAAAGTCAGCGCCAATCTAAATAAAATTCAATGGACAGCGTCCATGGTGACTGAATTTCTCGGCACTTACCTATCCGACCCGAAAGCCGATGTCGTATTTGATGCTAATAAAAAAATCTCACAGCATGCATTTTCTGAAAAATTAGAAAAATTAGGCATCACTTTAGACCTTAAAAGCCAAATGCTCTTTTCAAGTGAAAGTGAATTGAGCCAATTTTTTATCAATGGTGAGATTGCAGAGTTCTCAGGAGATGTAGCAAGGATACTTAAAATGCTGGCAGACCATCGACAACTAGCCGCTAGCGAATTTTCTGCGACCATTATCAATAATGAGCCATTTCTTCAACTACTGCACACTTGGTATTTAGCTGGTTATTTTCAACTTGGCACACCAAAGAACTTTAATTTTTAAGTTGCAACTGTAATGACAGCGTCACAATGAACGAAAAACCGTGGAAGCGACGATTGTTTTAAGCAAAAAAAGGATTTTTTTTAAGTTTTAATGGGATAACCATTCAAATATACTGGTTTTTTTCCTAATAACTGGTAAAATTTGCACCACTCGATATAGTATTTTAGTTCAATCTAAATAGCAGTTATCGAAAAAACTTTTTAACTAGTACCAAACCCTTAAGGAAATAAAATGACACGTTCAATTCTATTAGCTGCATTGTTAGCTCTTGCTTTAACTGCTTGTGGTAAAAAAGAAGAAGCTGCTCCTGCTGTTGAAGCTGCTCCTGCTGCTGAAGCTGCTGCTCCTGCTGCTGATGCTGCTGCACCTGCTGCTGACGCTGCTGCACCTGCTGCTGCTCCAGAAGCTGCTAAATAATTATTATTTAGCAAGAAGTATTAAAAAGCCGACTTTTAGTCGGCTTTTTTTATGTTCAAAGCCTAGCTTTGATGTTTTTTTGTACAGCTAAATAGATGCACTGCGTTTAACTAATCGTGCGCCAATCAAAACCCAATAATTGGTCAGCCACCCCAATCCACTCTGGTTCACAACCTAATACTTTAGCCAAAGCCGCCCTAGCTAAAGGCACGGTATTATTTTTAGCGCTTAAATGCGCGGCCACAAGATGCTGTAACTGACTATTATCTAGCTTGGATAATAAGTCTGCAGAATCCTCATTATCCAAATGCCCCAAATCTCCACCCACACGCTGCTTAAGTGTCCAGCTATAAGGCCCCGATTGCAGCATTGCTGCATCATGATTGCACTCCAGTACCAGCGCATGACAGCCACTTAAGCGTTCTTCAATATGCGGGGTGCTACGGCCAACATCGGTCAACACACCCAACCGATGATTCCCGTCAGAAAAAACACATTGCATGGGTTCGCGCGCATCATGGGGTACAGGATATGGTTGCACTTGAATGTCATCAATGGAAAATATTTGATGACTATCAATCACATTTAACTGAAGATCATGCTGACTTGGCATATAGCGCGTGACCATTTTCAGTGTGCCATAAGTCATCCACACTGGAATATTGTACTTAGCAGCCAGTTTAAAAGCCCCACCTGCATGGTCGTCATGCTCATGAGTAATAACAATCCCAGCCAAGTCACTAGGTGCTAACTGAAGGCGAGCAAGGCGCGCCACTGTTTCTTTGATACTAAAGCCACAATCCAGCATGACTTTAGTGTTTTTAACTTCGACCACCAGGGAGTTACCAGCACTGCCACTCCCTAGTGAGGAAAAACGCATACTTTAAATCCTAAGCGAACTGCTTTATTTTAACTGCTCGTACATCAAGGCCACGATGCGATTCGCAGTAGTAGTCTTGACGCGGTTACCTTCTTTATCAACCACGGCAACAATCGTGCTATTTTCTTTGCCACTATCAGAAACTTTTACACGGTATTGTTTTTCTGGATTGGTTTTTTTCTTATCGTCCGTACCCCAGAATTTCAACTTATCCACCATGCTTTTTTCCTCAGCTTTCGGTTCTGCAGCCACTTCCTTTTTATCGCTGTCACCCCAGAATTTCAAGCTTTCCAACATCCCTTTCTTTTTCTTAGGCGTATCATCAATATCTACATCTGCATAACGCACGAAGAAAATACCATTTGAACGATCTTTATCTTCGATCACAAATCCGACGCGATCTAAAGCTAAACCGACACGACGCCATGCGCGATCAAAAGGATCATTTAATAACAAGGTTGCGCTTCCGTCAGCTTCTTTAATCACTTCAACACGCTTTAAGGTGGAAGCCGAGGCCACTATAGATTTAGATTTTTGCTCCTCTACCCCTAATTTCACCATCAAGCGACGTAATAACTCAGTATCCAACTCAACATCCTGAGCATCGGCTTCTTTTGCAGTTTTTGCATCTGCCCTGTAGCCCGTCTCAATTTCACCTATGTTCGTCCTGACGCGATTTTTACCATCATCGGGCGCACCGGAAACCGAACGGTGTGTCATATAAATTTCTGTCGTATTTGAATCATTACCGCGATCTAAGCGTGTGCGAAATTTTTTCTTATCAGCGAAACCAGATAACTTATCTAACCACTTATCAAATTTATCACCCAAATTACCCGCATCTTTTTTTGCAATGGCTTCAGCGTCAATCCACTCGGTTTCCATAATCCCTAACTGTGGATTTTCAACACGCACCGCAAAGCCCATGTCGGTCCAAAAATCACGGATTACTGGCCATATTTTTTCTGCGGGGGCATTCACCACTAGCCAACGTTGACCGCCGGCCTTTTCTAAGCGCACACCCTCTGGCGTTGCTAATACTTTTTCAACCGCGACTTCTTGTCCTTCTTGCGCTTGACTATATGTTGAGTAGCTGGTGCTACCTGGAATCGAATAGGTGTCACTGCTTGGACTGGCTGTTAAATCTGGAGGCACTTCTAGCGGACGTGCTCGACCAGCCGTTTTATAGTCCGGCGTGTTATTAATAAAAGGAATTGAATCGCAAGCGCTTAACCCAGCCAGAAGCAACAAGTAAATGGCTGTTCTTTGTATGCCTGCACGCTTAATTTTAGCTGGTTTATTGTTGATTTGTTTCATTCAGACCTCTTTGAAAAATATGCGAAATTGACGTGCAATTTACAATTATAAAATATGTGCGAATTTACAGGCAGCACGCAGAACATCAACATATTGCGCCGACAAATTCACCAATGGCAATCGAATGCCTGTTTTAATTAAACCCATTTGAGCCAACACCCATTTCACAGGAATCGGATTAGCCTCAACAAATAACTTCTGATGTAAAGCAAATATTTTTGCATTGATGTTACGCGCTACCACTACATCACCAGCAATCGCAGCTACGCACATTTCATGCATCAATTTTGGCACGACATTTGCAGTTACTGAGATGACGCCTTTTCCACCTAAAAGCATTAAGGATAGCGCTGTTGCATCATCGCCACTGTACACAGCAAAGTCTGCAGGTGCACGTAGCAATAGATCTGTACCGCGTTCAATGCCGCCTGTTGCATCTTTAATACCGACAATGTTTGGATGTGCCGCCAATCTCAGGGTCGTATCATTACTGATATCGCACGCGGTACGGCCAGGTACGTTGTAAAGTATTTGTGGAATATTGACCGCGTCAGCTACTGCAGTGAAGTGTTGGAACAGACCTTCTTGCGTCGGTTTATTGTAATAAGGAGCCACCAGTAGACAAGCATCAACACCGAGCTCTTTGGCTTTTTTAGTTAGGAAAATAGCTTCTTTTGTAGAGTTGGCGCCAGTACCAGCAATCACAGGTATGCGACCATTCACCTGACTAACCGCAGTTTTGATTAACAAACAATGCTCATCAAAGTCAACGGTAGGCGATTCGCCGGTTGTGCCGACGATTACAATACCGTCGCTACCCTGCTCAACGTGAAAATCGATAAGTGCCCGTAACGAGGGGATATCCAACTGCCCATCTTCAAACATAGGCGTAACAATAGCAACCAAACTGCCTTGCAACATAGCAAACCTAAACAATACATAATCTTGTATTTTAACTTAAAAACTTGCCAAATAAACACCCCTAAAATCTAAACTTACAAAGTGCAAATGCGCAACACCAATTGCTAAAAGTTGACACCAAGTGCAAACAGTCAATGACTTAGTGCCCATTGAGATTAAAATGTACCGGCCTTAGTTCTATTGCCGATTATTATTGCTGTATTTTTACGCAGAATATCAGGCACTAAACGCGTTATAATTACGTCTTAAATCAACCTTTAACGCAACTTTTATGAAGATTCATTCGCCATGAACTTTGATTACCATCACTACATTATGATTTTAATTGGCACAGTGTTTGTGAATAACATTGTGCTGGTCAAAATCCTTGGCCTTTGCCCATTCATGGGCGTTTCTAAAAAACTAGAATCCTCTATCGGCATGGCGGGTGCCACCGCATTTGTCCTTAGCATTGGCTCTATGACGAGTTGGGGCATCAATCACTACCTACTTGAACCGAATCATCTTGAATATCTGCGTACGCTTTCTTTTATTGTCATCATCGCCGGTGTGGTGCAGTTTACCGAGATGTTGATGGAAAAGAACTTTCCACCGTTGCATCAGGCTCTTGGCATTTTTCTCCCTCTGATCACCACTAATTGCGCAGTGCTTGGCATACCCTTACTCAATGCACAGGCCAGTCACAGTTTTGTGGAGTCCCTGCTTTTTGGTATGGGCGGTGCTTTCGGCTTTTCTTTAGTCTTAATTTTATTCGCGTCTATGCGTGAGCGTTTAGAGGCTGCCGATGTTCCTGTTGCGCTTAAAGGTTCGGCCATTGCCATGGTGACCGCAGCCCTCATGAGTCTAGCTTTTATGGGCTTTGCCGGTCTAGATAAATATTAGCATTTGTCGCAACCAACTATGTTGAATAATTCACCCTTATGTTAACCGCACTCCTCATTATGCTCGGGCTTGCGCTTGTGCTCGGAATGATTTTAGGTATTTCCGCTTTGGTATTCAAAGTCGAGGGGGATCCCTTGGTGGCACGTATCGATGCAATTTTGCCGCAAACCCAATGTGGGCAATGTGGCTTCCCTGGTTGCAAGCCTTATGCGCAGGCCATCGCCGCAGAAGAAGCAGATATTAATCAATGTCCGCCTGGTGGCGATGCTGGAGCCCAAGCTTTAGCCGACCTAATGGGGGTGGAATATAAACCCCTTAACGCTGAGCATGGTTTACCCAAACCTAAATCCGTCGCTTTTATCAATGAAACGGTGTGTATAGGTTGTACCCTCTGCATACAAGCCTGTCCGGTAGATGCCATTTTAGGTGCGGCTAAACATATGCATACCGTGATTGCCTCGGAATGTACTGGCTGCGAATTATGTCTTGCCCCCTGCCCAGTTGACTGCATAGACATGTTACCAGTCGCCGAAACCCCTGATAACTGGCGCTGGCAATACCCAGTGATCCCAATCAAAGTCGTCGCTTTCACTTCTAGTGAAGTATCAGCATGAGTACGATAATCAATTTCGTTAGCCACTTATTGCAAGGCAAGTCTCTCAATGAGCACTTCAATGATGTATTTAAATTTAATGGTGGCATACATCCACCGCAGCATAAGGCCGAGTCTACATTACGCCCAATAGGCAAGCTGCCGCTGCCAGAAAAATTGATACTCCCTTTACGCCAACATGTCGGCAACATGCCTAAAATTAAAGTGCAAGTTGGCGATTATGTACTTAAAGGCCAAATGCTCGCCGAAGCTGAGGGTACGGTTTCTGCTGCCATACATGCCCCTACATCAGGCATAGTGAGTGCTATTGATGAACAAATCATTCCGCACCCTTCTGGCCTGCCTGATTTATGCATTAGCCTCATTCCAGATGGCAAAGAAACATGGGGCGAGTTACGCCCACTAGATTGGCGTAATACCGATAAAAAAGAACTAGTGAATAAACTGCGGGCGTCAGGCATCGTCGGCCTTGGTGGCGCAACGTTTCCCACCCATATTAAATTGCGTAGCAATGGCACATCCAATGTGCACACCTTAATTATCAATGCGGCCGAATGCGAACCTTATATTACTTGCGATGACATGCTTATGCGCGAACGTGCTGATGAGGTCATTAAAGGTATCGCCATCGTGCAACATATTCTCGGTGCGAAGAAATCCATTATTGGGATAGAAGACAATAAAGAAGAGGCCATGACGGCCATGACGAATGCCTGCATTAGGGACGAGCAAGAGACCATCACAGTGAAGGTGGTGCCGACCCTCTACCCAAGTGGCGATGCACGCCGACTGATTCATCTGTTATTGGGGACAGAAATTCCTAGTGATAAACGCTCAACCGATGTCGGCATACAGGTATTTAATGTCGCGACAGTACTGGCCATTTATCGCTACTTTGAGTTTGGTGAACCTTCAATCAGTCGCATCGTGACCATGACTGGCAATGTGGTTAACCCGCAGAATTTTGAGGTCCTATTTGGCACGCCATTAATGTCCTTGGTGAAAGCCACGGGCGCGGCCAAAGCAGACACTACACACTTCATTATGGGTGGCCCGATGATGGGTTTTGACCTCCCTAATGCGCAAGTACCCATTACCAAGGCTGCCAATTGCATTATTGCGGCGGCTCCCAATCTATTTGCAGCCCCACCGCCAGCTATGCCGTGCATACGCTGCGCACGCTGTGCCGATGCCTGCCCAGTTAATTTACAGCCACAAGAGCTTTACTGGTTTTCAAAATCAAATAACTTTGAATCTGCGCGTGATTACAACTTATTTGACTGCATAGAGTGTGGTTGCTGCACCTACGTCTGCCCTAGTAACATCCCCTTAGTGCAGTATTACCGCTACGCCAAAAGTGAAATTATTGCCGCAGACAAAGCAACTAGCGCCGCAGACTTGGCGCGCGAACGCAATGACTTTAGATTAGCCCGCATCGAGCGCGAAAAATTAGAGCGCGCGCAAAAACATGCCGAACGTGCTCAAATGGCTAAAGAAAGTAAGTCAGATTTAATGTTGGGTGAATCTATAGTTGCAGCGAGTACGAGCACTGAAACACCAAGTACCGATCTAGCCCTAGATAAGAAAGCCATTATTGCCGCCGCCATTGAGCGGGCAAAAGCCAAAAAATTGGCTGCGACTGAAGCTGGTGTTACGCCTAAAAATATTGATAATGTAAGTGCTTCAGTGCAGGCTGAAATAAACACAATTGATCACATCCGCGAACAGGCCGCTCAAGCCGAGATTGCAAAGACGCCCACTAAATAACTCACGGATAAATTGAGGATACCCATTTGAACCGTTCACCTTATATTGCAGATGCACCTTCCGTCACCAGTATTATGTTTAAAGTATTATTGGCCTTAGTTCCTGGCATTGCAGCCTATGTATGGGCCTATGGTGGCGGCATTTTGGTGACACTGACGCTTGCCACCATCACGGCGGTTGCAGCTGAAGCGGCTTTACTTAAGTTACGTCAACGCCCTGTTAAGCCTTACCTATTTGATATGAGTGCAGTGGTCACGGCTTGGCTACTCGCTTTAGCCTTGCCACCCATCGCACCATGGTGGTTGGTCGTAGTGGGTACCTTTTTTGCAATCGTGATTGCGAAGCAGCTTTACGGCGGGCTGGGCTACAACCCATTCAATCCGGCCATGGTCGGCTACGCGGTATTGCTGATTTCATTCCCACTGATTATGACCAAATGGCCAGCGCCGTTAAGTCTAGCGCAGGCGCCTCTAAGCTTTTTGGATCAATTGCATTATATTTTTAGTCAGGCGTTGCCTAGCGACATCAAAGTAGATGCCATCACCTCGGCCACACCCTTAGATTATCTTAAAACACAGTTAATGCTAAAACATGAAGTGGCGGCGATTCGAGAAGCGCCTGTATTTGGCGTGATGGGCGCCACTGGCGGCGAAGTCGTTACTGGCGCTTATTTACTTGGTGGCTTGTATTTACTGCAACAACGTATTATTACCTGGCATTTGCCAACCGCATTCTTAGCTGCACTTGGTCTTATTTCTTTAGGTTTTTATATTAGCAACCCATTACAGTTTGCTGATCCGTTATTTCACTTAATGAGCGGCGCCTCTATGCTATGCGCATTTTTCATTATTACCGACCCGGTCAGCGGCCCTACCACACCGCGAGGTAAACTATATTTTGCGGCTGGCGTTGGGATTCTCACCTACTTAATACGCGTCTATGGCGGCTATCCAGATGGCGTTGCTTTTGCGGTATTGTTGATGAATATGTGCGTACCCTTGATTGATGCCACTACGCAACCGCGTGTTTTTGGTCATCACAAAAGTTAGGTTAAGCTATGGCAGAAACTCCAATCCAACACACGCTAAAAACGACAGTGACCATGATGGTCTTTGCACTAATCGGTACGGCATTATTGGCTTATTTCTTTGAAATTACGCGTGTGCCAATCGAAGCCAGTGAAAAGGAAGCACGTTTAGCGCTGTTTAAACAAATTTTGCCGGAGAGTGCCTACGACAATGCCTTATTAACAGATGTAGTTGAGCTTCCCGCAAGCGCATTGCTTGGCAGTCAACACGCAACTATCGCCAATATCGCTAGACTGCATCATCAGGTCGCAGGCGTAATACTTGAAGCGGTAGCGCATGATGGTTATAGCGGCGATATCAAACTACTCATTGCAATCCGTGCAGATGGTTCTATTAGTGGCGTCCGCGTGCTTGCACATAAAGAAACCCCCGGGTTAGGCGACTACATTGATATCACCCACAGCAAGTGGATACAATTATTTAATGATGAATCGTTAAGCAAATCACCACCCCAATTTTGGCAAGTGAAAAAAGACGGCGGTAAGTTTGACTACATGGTAGGTGCCACTATAACCCCACGTGCAGTGGTGAAGGCCGTTTTAAAAGCATTACAATTTTTTGAGCTAAATAAAAAAATGCTATTTACAGAAGCTAAAAATACAACACTTCCTTCAGAACCGTCTATGCCAATACAGCGAGAAAAACCATGACTAACCAGTATAAAGAAATTACACTTAATGGTCTGTGGAAACAAAATTCAGGTGTTGTGCAGCTGTTAGGGATGTGCCCGACCTTGGCTGTCACAACCAGCGCCGTTAATGGTCTAAGCCTTGGCCTCGCTACTGCTATCGTGATGGCGTTATCCAACGGTTCGGTATCCCCTGTCCGTCAGTTTGTGCCCTCAGAGATTCGCGTGCCGGTATTTATTTTAGTAATTGCAACGCTTGTCACCGTGATTGATATGTCACTTAATGCCTTTGCACACCCGTTACATAAAGTACTAGGCATCTTTATTCCACTGATTGTAGTTAACTGCATCGTATTAGCACGTGTAGAATCTTTTGCCGCTAAAAATGATGCGGTACCGTCCTTACTAGATGGCTTTATGATGGGAACCGGCTTGGCTTTAGTGCTCGGGGTGCTTGGCGGCTTGCGTGAACTAGTGGGTAAAGGTACGCTGTTTTCTGGCTTGGATTTAGTGTTTGGGCCAACCGCGAAACAATTTGTGTTGACCGTCAATACAGATTATCACGGCTTTTTATTGGCAGTATTGCCACCCGGCGCTTTCTTAGGTTTAGGCTCTTTAATTGCTCTCCGCAATTGGATTGAAATTAGAAAGGCTGCTAAAACCAACACTGATATTGTCGTGCTCAAATCTGCACCAAGCCATTAAATTTCATGAACGCGGAAAAACGCCTAGCAATCTTCAAGCGCTTAAGTATCGCGATACCAAATCCCAGCACGGAACTTTGGCATAACAGCACCTTTGAGCTCTTAATTGCGGTGATTTTATCAGCGCAAGCCACAGATAAAGGCGTGAATCTCGCTACTGAAAAATTATATGCAGTCGCCAATACCCCAGAAAAAATTTTGGCACTTGGGTTACATGGATTAGAGTCTTATATCAATAGCATCGGCCTTTATCATACAAAAGCGAAGAATGTTCTCGCTACTTGCCAGATGCTAATCAGCAAACATAATTCCCAAGTGCCGAATACTCGCACTGATTTAGAAGCGCTGCCTGGAGTAGGTCGGAAAACAGCCAACGTGATTTTGAACACTGCATTCGGCCAGCCAACGATTGCCGTAGATACCCACCTATTCAGATTAGGTAATCGCATCAAACTAGCGACGGGGAAAACGGTATTGGAGGTTGAAAATAACTATGTAAAAACCATTCCAGCCGAGTTTATGCAAGATGCCCATCACTTGTTAATCCTGCATGGCCGCTATATCTGCACGGCACGTAAACCAAAGTGTGGCCAATGTTGTATTGAAGACCTGTGTGAATATAAGGCCAAGGAATATAATGCCGCCTGATTTCCACCTTAAAAGACTATGCCATGAGTTTGTATAACCCTAGCCGAGATCAAGCGCGCCAATTCTTATTTGATGCTTGGAAGAAATTTCAGCAGCAAGTCGTGCTGACCGATTTAGAAAAAATTGCGGTAGAAGTGATGCAGATGCATCCTGAATACCATGCGATATTAGTGGCACCAGAACGCTATATGAATGAGCAGTATTTCCCTGAAATGGGTGCGACTAACCCATTCTTACATTTGAGCTTACACCTATCTGTGATTGAGCAAATTAGCATTAATCAGCCCATCGGCATTGCGCAAATTTATGCACAACTACGGCAACAACATAATGACAGCCATCTTGCACAGCATGAGATCGTTGATTGTTTAGCCGAAACCATTTGGCAAGCACAGCGCAATAATAGCGGCTTGGATGCAGCGAATTACCTCACCTTGCTAGAACAAAAGCTGGGTAAAAATTAGCTAATCAAAGCTGGCTGATTGACGCTGTTCTAGTGACGCCAGCAAGTCTTGCTGTGCCGTTGGACCCATGTCCCACCAAGCTTTAATCTCATCAATAGTACGATAGCAGCCATGACACATGCCGCTTAGCTCATCCATAGCACAGACACCGATACAAGGTGATTGCACTTCAACTACCCTATTGTCAGACATTGGCGCCTTAACCTTAGTTTAAAGTGCCATGGCATTGTTTATATTTTTTACCCGAACCGCATGGACAAACATCATTACGACCAACCTTGATACCCTCACGAATAATCGGCTGTGTGGTATTGGCTTGATCATCTTCGTTGCTGACAACGCCTAGTGCATCTTCATAGTCCGCGTGCTGATACTGTAAATTCTCCACTTCAACCGGCTTTTCTACGGCTTCTACATCAGCCTCTGTTTTAACCTGAACTAACATGGTAACTTTGGTGACTTCACTTTTCACAGTATTGAGCAGACCTTCAAATAGCTCAAATGCCTCACGTTTATATTCTTGTTTAGGATTCTTTTGTGCATAGGAGCGCAAATGAATACCTTGACGCAAATGATCTAATGCAGCTAAATGTTCACGCCAATGGTTGTCCAAAGCCTGCAACATCACTGAACGCTCAAACTGTCGCATAATATCTGGGCTAGCCAATTCTTCTTTAGCTGCATAAGCCACATCCGACGCTTCAAAAATACGGTCGCGTAAAGTTTCTTCATGTAGGTCTGGATTATCTTCCAACATTTTTTGCAATGGAATTTCTAAACCAGCTTCATCTTTCAATTCTTTCTCTAAGCTTGGCACATCCCATAGCTCTTCAACGCTATTGGGCGGAATATGTGCTGCAATCATGCTAGCTAATACATCTTCACGCATCGCTTTAATGGTTTCACCCACATCGGTAGCTTCTAACAATTCATTACGTTGCTCATAAATCACTTTACGTTGATCATTAGCCACATCATCGTATTCAAGCAACTGTTTACGAATATCAAAGTTACGGCCTTCCACTTTACGCTGTGCGTTCTCAATGGCACGTGTCACCCACGGATGTTCAATCGCCTCGCCATCTGGCATATTGAGTTTCTCCATAATCGCTGACACGCGATCAGAAGCAAAAATACGGAGCAATTGATCTTCTAAAGACAGGTAAAAACGACTAGAGCCAGCGTCACCTTGACGACCTGAACGGCCGCGCAATTGGTTATCGACACGGCGTGATTCATGACGCTCAGTACCAATAATATGTAATCCGCCAGCAGCTAACACGCTATCGTGACGTAACTGCCATTCTGCTTTTATTGCTGCGCATTGCGTGGCTTTTTGCTCAGTACTTAGCGCTTCATCCGCTTCTACCAATGCAATTTCCGGCTCAGGATTTCCGCCCAAGACAATATCCGTACCTCGACCAGCCATATTAGTTGCAATAGTAATCACCCCAGGGCGACCAGCCTGCACAATAATATGAGCTTCACGCTCATGCTGTTTAGCGTTGAGTACTTGATGATCTAACTTGGCTGCCGTCAGTAGCTTAGAGATCAGCTCTGAGTTTTCAATCGAGGTCGTACCCACCAACACAGGCTGACCACGCTCTTTACAATCCGTGATGTCCAAAATTACCGCTTCATACTTTTCACGCGCGGTGCGGTAGACTTTATCCATATTATCTTTACGCTGCATAGGGCGATGCGTTGGGATAACCACGGTTTCTAAGTTATAAATCTGATTAAATTCATAAGCTTCCGTGTCGGCCGTGCCGGTCATACCTGATAGCTTGGCATACATACGGAAAAAGTTTTGGAACGTAATTGAAGCGAGCGTTTGATTCTCTTTCTGAATCTCCACACCTTCCTTGGCTTCCACCGCTTGGTGCAAACCGTCAGACCAGCGACGACCTGACATCATGCGACCAGTAAATTCATCCACAATAATCACATCGCCATCACGCACTACATAGTGCTGATCTCTGTGATATAAATTTTGTGCGCGAAGCGATGCATACAAGTGATGCACCAAAGTGATATTGGCGGCTTCGTATAAGCTTGAGCCTTCTAATAACAAACCAGATTCCGCTAGCAATGCTTCTGCGTGCTCATGGCCTTGCTCAGACATGACCACATTTTGACCTTTTTCATCCACCCAAAAATCGCCAGCACCTTCTTCTTCTGTCTGAGCGATTAATTTTGCTGCCACATCATTGATTTGACTGTAAAGGGCAATACTATCATCGGCCTGACCTGAAATAATCAGTGGCGTACGCGCTTCATCAATTAAGATTGAATCCACTTCATCAATCAAAGCATAGCTCAGACCACGTTGTACCCGCTCTTCAATGGTGTACACCATGTTGTCGCGCAGGTAATCAAAACCAAATTCATTATTAGTACCGTAGGTAATGTCCGCAGCGTAAGCTTGGCGCTTAGCTTCACTCGGCATTTGCGATAAATTAATACCAATGCTTAATCCTAGGAATTGATATAGACGCCCCATCCACTCCGCATCACGCTTAGCGAGGTAATCATTGACTGTAATAACATGCACACCTTTGCCAGTTAATGCATTCAAATAGGTAGGCAATGTAGCCACTAAAGTTTTACCTTCACCAGTACGCATTTCTGAAATTTTTCCAGCATGCAACACCATGCCACCAATCATCTGCACATCAAAATGACGCATACCAAGCGCGCGACGACTGCCTTCTCGCACTACAGCAAAAGCTTCTGGCATCAACTCGTCTAGAGTTTCACCATTGATAAACCGCTGTTTAAACTCCGCAGTTTTAGCGCGAAGCGCATCGTCGCTCAGCGCTTGTAGCGCAGGCTCCAATGCGTTGATTTCCTGTACTTTAAGTGCGTATTGTTTAACAAGCCTGTCATTACGGCTACCGAATAATTTTTTGAACAACTTTGATATCATGAAAAAATGCGCTTTCCGCTAAAGGATAAAATACTTTTTTGTAATTATTGAGATTGAAAAATTGATAGTGGAAATTTGAGTTTTTAGGCTAGCATTACCGGCGATATTGGCCTAGCTTAAAACCTTAAAGATAAATATCAGGCTCCGAATGCTGCTGGTGATGTGTAATTCAATAAATGCGTCATATATTGTTGATGCGGCTTGTTTCCATTAATTCAATAACTGGCATTAAGATATTTTCTCGGATCCAAAGGATTGCCATCTAACCTAATTTCATAATGCAAATGCGGTCCTGTAGAACGACCGCTACTCCCTACTTCAGCAATTTTCTGCCCTTTCTCCACACGGTCCCCTGCGTGTACTAACAGCAATGATGCATGGGCATAGCGTGTTTCTACACCTAGTCCATGATCAATTTTTACAATTTTACCATAATCAGGGGTTTGCTCAGCAGCTGAAACTATACCGCGTGCGGCAGCATAGATTGGCGTGCCTATATTTGCCGTAAAGTCTAGCCCTTCATGAAAAGCTTTATGCCCATTGAAAGGATCTAAACGCCAACCAAAGCTGGACGAATTGAAAGCAACATTGACCGGACTGCGATTGGGCAAAGTATCTTTCAATACTGTTTTTTGTAACAACTTAGCTTCTAAATCGCTTAAATGTTCCGTATCAGCATCAATCTGCGCCATTAACTCAGCAATCTTTGCCTGTAAATCAACCTCAGATAAAGGCGCTTCCCTCACTAAGGGTCCACCTCGATTTGGCTTTAGCCCTTCACTAGATGCCGGCTTAATCGGGTCAGGAAGCTTAGTTTTGCTTGCTGACTTATCCCCAGCCAGCTTAGATAAACGTTCACTTTGGGCGTCTAATAGCATAATACGAGCCTGCATTTCACCTAATTGAATGGCATAGGCATCAAGATGTTTTTGCCGATTAGTGAAAGCATTTTTAATTTGCGCCAACATCAATGTTTTGCCCCCTTGTTGAGCCGGCGCTTCCTGTGGCACAATCAACATCAAACCGATGAATAACGGCACTAAAGTCAGGGCGAGCACAATCATGCTCACTTGCAGCACTGATAAGGTTTTGGCTTTCGCCATTTTATTTGAGACAAAAATGATATTCATACCATTCCTAAACACCACCATCTTAGTCAGTTACGCGAAATATGCTTCGCTTTAACGCTTTACTAAATAATCCGGGGCTTACTGCACTGGATGCACACGCGAAAGAAGCGCAAGCTGCACAAAAAATTTGGGTGGAGATTGCTCCCGATAACTTAGCGCAGCTAAGTCATGCCGCCTCCATTAAAAATCAACAATTCACCATATTTGCGAACAACAATGCAGTGGCAGCAAAAATTAAACTTTTTATGCCTAGCCTGTTGATTAAGCTAGAAAAGCTAGGGTGTGAAGTTACTTCAATTCGGGTCAAAGTGCAAGTGAAATCTAGCCCACAAGCCAAGCCTAAGGTCATAAAGAAAATAAGTTCTAAAGCTGGACTTGATCTAAAGCTCCTAGCTAAAAAGCTAGCTGGTAGCCCATTAGGCGACGCCCTTAGCAAGCTAGCCAACAAAGCAGATTAGGCCTCAAAGGTGAGTTGGACGCTGCAAGTTGTGCTCAACGATCTCGTGCTTCAGTCAACGCCAGCACATGATTTTTAGGCTTTAGTATAAACAGTTGTTAGGCCTTACTAATAGTGCAATAATGAGCCGTCGTTACAAATTATTTACAAGTCAAGCTCAACCCGTAATGG